>Ga0265293_10002206_pt1 | contig 40102 bp, 40 predicted proteins | sample Munlanlewell138R_FD_192505 | JGI IMG/M metagenome (GOLD analysis project Ga0265293, IMG submission 192505) | Leachate microbial communities from a municipal landfill in Southern Ontario, Canada - Leachate well 138R | ecosystem: Engineered > Solid waste > Landfill > Unclassified | place: Canada... | reverse complement strand
GCCCTTGCCCTCGTGCGGTGCGCCGAGGCGCGTGGCCGATTCGTAGAGGGTGGCGGCGATGTGATGCCGGTCTGCGTGCATCTCCTCGGCGAGCGGACGGGGCAGCTGGCGCTCCGCCTCCTCACGCAATGCCGCAATGCGCGGCTGCAGTTCCGGAAAGTGCTGCGCCATTTCCTCGACGAAATAGCCTTCGCCCGCGGCGATCTGTTGCAGCAGGAAGCGGTGCGGCACACCAAAGGCCTGCTGGATGTCGGGCCGGCCGAGTAGCTGGCCGAGCGGCCGCAGGCTCTCCTGGATATGCCGGCTGCTCGGTTGCGGAATGGGACAGGCCTGCTGGCGGACCGCATCCACCGCGCGCGCGAAGACCTCGGCAATGCCGTGGCCCATAAGGGCCACCGTGGGCACCACGGGCATGCCGAGGGCGCGGCTCAGGGTCCGCGCGCTGATGTGCAGGCCCTTGCGGCTGGCGCTGTCCATCATATTGAGGGCCAGCACCACCGGCCGGCCCAGTTGGCTCAGTTCGAGGGTGAGTTCAAGGTCACGCTCCAGGGCGGTGGCATCCACCACTTGGATGATCACGTCGGGCGGTGAGAAGGGGGCCCGCTCGCCTTCATGGGCGGCGATGGGCGGCGGCTCGTCGCCCCACAGCAGATATTTCAGTGCGAGCTGCTCGTCCGGGCCGTCCAGGTGCAGGGAGCGGATGCTGGGCAGCTCGACCACGCGCGCCTCATCCAGACCGATCTGCACCGCGCACTCGCGATAGGGGCGTGTACCAACCGAGAGCTCGGCCTTGGCGATGAAGGTACTGGCGACCGCATCGAACAGGGTGCGCTTGCCGCCGTTGGGCAGGCCGATGAGGGCGATGCGGAGACGGTGGGCGCCACGGAACAGGGTACGAGGGACGGGAACGATGGCTTCACGGGAGGCGGGTTTCATCGCGCACAGTTTCCCGGATCGACCGCGCGCCAGCAAGACCGCGGTTTTCACTACAGCAAGATCATGGATTTACCGGCGTACGGCGGTACGGGTAACACCTGGTCATTGGTGGGGTGAGGCATTTCACGCGAAAGTGCGGCGTTTGCCACGGCCGGCGGCCGCGCTGCACGCGTAGGGTCGAGGTTGCGCGGGCCTTTTGCAGTTGGCCCGATCCGTGCTCTGTGAGTACCATCCATGACCATGTCCAGATCCCACGCGCATCGCCCGGCCGATACGCTGCTCATGCTCTCGCTCCAGCGCGAATACGGCACCCGGCCTGCCGCCAACTCACTCCTGAAACTGCCCGAATGAACAGACACCTGCGTTTGTCATGGCCGCTATTGCTCATTGCCTTGCTGGCCGGTTGTGACGCGCCGGCCCCGCGCCTCCAGGCGGGCGACCCTGCCCCGGGATTTGCCCTGGCAACACCTCAAGGCAACGTCATGCGGCTCGGAGACCTGGGCGGGCAGGTGGTTGCGGTGCGCTTCTGGGCCGATTGGTGTGCCTACTGCGAGAGCGAGATGAAGGCGCTCGAACCGGTGTACCGGCAACTGCACCCGCAGGGATTGGAAATTCTCGCCATCAACGTGGCGCAAGACCGGGACACCGTGTTGCGTTTCACCAAGCGCCTGGATTTTTCCTACCCGGCACTGCTCGACAACGAATCCGAGGTGGCGCGGCGCTACGGAGTCATCGGTCTGCCCATGACTGTCTTCGTCGATCGGAGGGGCAGAGTGCGCGGAAAGATCCTCGGTGAGTCCGACCCCGGGACCTTCGAGGCTATGACACGGGCATTGCTTGATGAAGAAGCGACTGGCCCGAAGGAGGGTCCGTAGGTGGGGACCGCAACCCTCGGCATGGCCTTTCTGGCCGGGCTGCTCGGCAGCGGTCATTGTATCGGCATGTGCGGCGGTCTCGTATGTGCCTTCTTCCTGCGCATGCAGGAAGGCGCGCGCCAGCCGCTCACCTATGCTGCTTATCATGGAGCGCGTGTCTCGGTATACGTGCTGGTGGGCGTGTTGGCGGGGCTGCTGGGCCTCGTGCTTACCTCCACCGGTATTGTCGGCAAGGCGCAAGCCCTGTTGCAGATCCTCGCCGGCGCCGTGGTCATTCTGCTCGGTCTCGACATCCTCGGTGTCGGTCCTTGGCGCATGAGACTGAACCTGTTACCCACCGCCTGGCTCCATGGCGCCGTGAATCTCGCCGCCAGGCGTCCCGTGGCCGGCGCAGCCGCCGGCGGGATCGTCAATGGCCTGATGCCTTGTTCGCTGACCCTTGCCATGGCGGTAAAGGCAACGACCGTGGAGGGCCCCTTCGCCGGTGGTTTGCTGATGCTGGCATTCGGCCTCGGAACGCTGCCTTCCATGCTGCTGGTGAGCGTGCTGCTGGCGCGCCTTGGTGCCACGCGCCGTGCCCAACTTCTCAAGCTTGCTGCGTTGTTCGTCATCGCGCTCGGTGTCGCCACGGTGTGGCAGGGGGCCACGTACTTCAGTGTCATGAAGAGCTTGGCCAATTGGTGATGCGGCGTGCACGCCGCATATGATAAGAGGCTGCTGCCAGGAGAAAACCATGAAAAGACGGGATTTGTTGAAGGGTGCCGTAGGCACAGTGGTGCTCGGCGTGGGTGTGGCGCCGCAGGTGTTCGCGCAGGCCAAGACCGACGGGACGCCGCTGCAGTTCATACCCAAAACACCGAAGGACCCGAATCCGCTCGAAAACGAACTTCAGAAATACCCCAAGTGCCCGTATTGCGGCATGGACCGCACCGAGTGGAATCATAGTCGCCATCTGGTGCATTACGAGGATGACCTGGTTGACGGGACCTGTTCGCTGCATTGTGCAGCGCTGAGCCTCAGCCTGAACATCGATCGCGGACCCAAGGCCATCTACGCGGCCGACTATGGCAGCGCAGAGAAGATCAAACCGCTGGTCAATGTGGACAAGGCGTACTACGTCATCGGCAGCAAACTCAAAGGCACCATGACCGCGCGCAGCAAGGTGGCCTTTGCCAACGAGAATGCGGCCAAGAACGCACGCCGCGAACACGGGGGCAAGCTCGGCCGCTTCGACGAGGCGCTTGCTGCCGCGCACGAGGACATGGCCAAGGACACGACCATGATCCGCAAGCGGCGCGCGGAAAAGCGCGCGAAACAACAGAAGGCCGGATAATTCTTAGATGTCCAACGGAGGGGCGGCCTTGCCGCCCCTCGCTTTTGCGGGATTTGCCATGTTGCGACGTTTCTTGTTTCTCGTCTGTCTGTTCCTCTCCACATCGGTATGGGCACTGCCGCCGCTGCCAGCGCCTGCCGCCACGGACACCTGTCCCGTGTGCGGCATGTTCGTGGCCAAATACCCCGAGTGGGTCGCGACCGTGCTGTACCCAGACGGCCATGCCCATCACTTCGACGGCGCCAAGGACATGTTCAAGTACCTGCACGACCTGGAACGCTGGGCGCCGGGCCATCGCGCCGAGGATATTCTCACCATCGGGGTCACCGAGTATTACGGCGTGCAGCGCATCGACGCGCGTGAGGCATTTTATGTCATTGGCTCCGACACGCTCGGTCCCATGGGGCACGAATTGGTGCCGCTGGCCAGCGAGGCCGAGGCGCAGGAATTCGTCGCGGATCACGGCGGCGTCCGCGTGGTGCGCTTCGATGAAGTGGACGAGGCGCTGCTGAAGGCGCTCGATGCTGGCGAATTCGCCCGGTAAAGAAAACCCTTCCGTCGCCTTCCACGAACACCACGCGCTCTCATGATGGCCCTGTTGCGCAATTCGCCAAACCTTTGATGGCGCTGTTGCCGAGGACTCGTAGTCTTTCAATAGATACGGGTTTTCGACGGAGGTGAGTTATGGCCAGCGTTAAAGAAACCATCGACGTGAACGTACCTGCGGCATTGGCTTACAGCTACTGGCTGAAGTTCGAGGATTTTCCGAAGTTCATGGATGATGTGGAAGAGATCCGCAAGATCGACGACAAGCGCATGCACTGGCGTGCGAAAGTGGCAGGGAAGAAAGAAGAATGGGATGCGGAATTGACCGATACCATTCCGGAACGCCGCATCGCCTGGCGCAGCATCTCGGGCATCAAGAACAATGGCGCGGTTGAATTCGAGCCCATTTCGAGCGACATCACCCGCGTGGCGCTGATGCTCGACTATGAGCCGAAGGGGATAGTCGAAAAGGCTGGAGAAAAATTGGGCCTCGACAAGCGCGCCGTGCACAAGGATCTCGAGAATTTCAAAAAAATGGTGGAAGAAAAGCGCATCTGACGCGCGACTGAAGAAGATGGGCGCGCCCGATTGCGGGCGCGCTTTTGCTCGCTCCCACACGGAGCCCAGCACCCGCCGCTCCCAGCAAGAATCGGCAAGTTTGTCGCGGGTCCTATGCGAACGGCAGATGAAGGCGGACGCGCAGACCGCCGCCAGGGACGTTCTCCGCGTCGATGCGTCCACCGTGGGCCTCCATGGCCTGGCGGCTGATGGCGAGGCCCAGGCCAAAGCCGCCGCGGCTGCGCTCGCGCGCCTCGCCGACCCGGGTAAAAGGTTGAAAGATGCGCGTCAGTTCGGCTTCGGGCACGCCTTCGCCATGGTCGCGCACCGTGATCTCCGCGCCGTCGCCGGCGATGGCGAGGCGGACGAGCACGCTCGAGCCCTGCGGGGTGTGGCGCACCGCATTACGCAGGACGTTCTCGATGGCCGAGCGCAGCAGTACCGGGTCGGCTTCGACGCTCGCATCGTCGGCACGCTCGAATTCCACGCCCTTGCCGCTGGCGGCGGCCTCGTACGCGGCATCCTGGATCACGGCCGCGAGCCACTCGGCCAGTTGCACCGGCTGACGGTTGAGCCGCGTCTTGCCCGCCTCGAGCCGGGCCAGTGACAGCACGTCGGAGACCAGATGCTCAAGCCGATCGGCCTCGCGTTCGATGCGCTCCAGTTCCAGGCCGGCGGCGCCTTTGCGGCGCGACAGTTCGAGCGCGATGCGCAGCCGCGCCAGCGGTGAGCGCAGCTCGTGGGAGACGTCACGCAGCAGCCGGCGCTGGGCTTCCAGCAGGTCGCGCACGCGATCGGCCATGGCATCGAAATCGCGCGCGAGCGCGGCGATTTCGTCACGACCCGCATAACCGGCCCGGGCGTCGAGATCACCGCCGGCGATGGCCTGGGCGGCAGCACGCAGCCGCCGCAGCGGGCGGGTGAGCAGAGCCGCCAGACCGAAGGACACGAGACCGCTCACGCCGATCGCGATGGTGAGCCGAGCCATGAAAGGCAGTCGATGCACGTTGCTGACCCGGACCACGGCGGCGAGCAGAAGCGGCGGCTCGATGGGGACCGGCCGCACCACGGCGTAGACGTCGGGTGCCAGGCGATGGGTTCCCAAAACCAATCCATTCTGGAGATGCTCGCGCAGGCGCCGGGCGAAAGGTTGATTGGCCAACGGCTGTCCGTTGGCATCGAGCAATAGCAGCCGCGTGCGTTCGCCGTGCGCCATGCCCGCCAGCCAGCGCCGTACCGCCGGCATGCCTTCGTCGGCGAGCAGCGCGGCCACGGTTTCCGCATGGGCATCGGTCCGCTCCACCGCCTGGCCGAGCTGGTCATCGCCGAGGGTGCGTTCCGTGGTGAACACGGCAGCACCGAGCAGCAGCACGGCCAGCCAGAACGACAGGAAAATTTTGGTGAACAGGCCCATCAGCGCAGCACGTATTGGTAACCGGCGCCGCGCACGGTCTCGATGCGGGACGCGCCGTCGGGGAACGGGCCCAGCTTGCGGCGGATCTGGGTCATGTGGGTCTCGATGCGCCGGTCGAATGCCTGCAGGCCGCGCCCGAGGGCCTCCGAAGCGAGGGTCTCCTTGGGTACCACATGCCCGGCGTCGCGCAGCAGCAGGGCCAGCAGGTTGAATTCAGCGCCGGTGAGGCCGACCGGTCGGCCCGCCACGGTCACGCGGCGTGCGGCCGGATCCAGTTCCACGTCGCCCACGTGCAGCAGGCCCTGGCCACCGTCGGTTTTGCGCCGCAGCAAGGCGCGCAGGCGGGCCACCAGCACGCGCGGGTTGGCGGGTTTGGCCACGTAGTCGTCGGCACCCAGTTCGAGGCCGACCACGGTGTCGGTATCCTCGCCGCGTGCGGTGAGCATCAGCACCGGTGCCTCGCAGGCGGGCTTTATGTGCTTCAACACATCGAAACCGTTCATACCGGGCAGCATGACGTCGAGGATCACCGCGTCCCAGCCCGGTTCGAGCGCACGTTGCACGGCGCTGCGGCCGTCGTGTACGGACACCACGTCGAAGCCTTCGCCCGACAGATAGTCCGTCAGCAGTTCGCAAAGCTCAATGTCGTCGTCGACCAGCAGGATGCGCGGCATGGGTCACCTCTGTTCCATTGTCACGCCATCATCGGGCGGCGGGAAGGGGCCGGTGAGCGAACTTGCACTTCTTTGCACATTGTCGGAGCGGGCAAGCGGCTGCCTATACTCGTAACCGTCAGGCAAGGAGGCCAGTGATGGGGCGTCAGCGTCTTCCCGAGCACGTGGGTTTCATCCCGGACGGCAATCGGCGCTGGGCGGTGGCGCACGGTCTTTCCAAGGAACAGGGCTATACCCATGGCGTGGCCCCCGGCATCGCGCTGTTCGAGGAATGCCGACGGCGCGGTATCCCCGAGATGTCCATCTACGGCTTCACCCAGGACAACACCCGCCGCGCCGCGGCCCAAAGGGCCGGTTTCAGCGACGCGTGTACCGCGTTCGCGCACGCTGTGGCGGAGTGCGGCGCGGCGCTTCTGGTGGTGGGCGACGGGGGTTCGCGCCACTTTCCCAATCCATTGCGGCCGTTTCGCCGTCGTTGTGCCGGCGACATACGGGTCAACCTGCTGGTGAATTACGACTGGGACTGGGACTTGGCCGGCCTGTGCGAAGAGGGTGCGCTGCGCTCGCGCGAGGTCCGACGCCTGGACCTCATCGTGCGCTGGGGCGGCGGGCGGCGCCTGAGCGGCTTTCTGCCGGTCCAGTCGGTGTATGCGGATTTCTTCGTGGTGGATGCCTACTGGCCCGATTTCGAACTCGCCCATTTCGAGGCCGCCCTGGCCTGGTTCGCCCAGCAGGATCGGACGCTGGGCGGTTGAGCGATTTATGCCATAGTTGAGGCAATCATCCCGAGCCGGATGGCTCATGCGCTTGCGTTTGGCGAATTCCGCGCGCGATCCTGGCCTTGCTCGCTCCGGTGGCCTGCGCCGATTTTCTCGCTGGTCCCGAGTTCGTGCTGGCCATCTTCTACCTGATCCCCATCGGCTTCGCCGCATGGCGCATGATGCGCCGTGAAAGCGGACTGGTTACCGTGCTGTGCTGGACGCTCGGGCTTTACAACTCCGGTGTGTTCGGTCTGCACTTGCGCGAACATCCCGCCGCTGGGTTTTTTCGTGCTCGCTGCGGCACTGATCACCTACCTGCGGGTGAAGCAGGCGGAACTGCAGGCGGTCATCGACACTGATCTGGTGACAGGCGCCACGAGCGCGCGGGGCTTTTATCGGCATGCGGAGCGTGAGATCTACCGTTCGCACCGCTATGGCCATCCGCTCACGGTGGCCTATCTCGATTTGGACAATTTCAAACAGGTCAATGACACCTATGGGCATCAGGAGGGCGACCGGCTGCTGCGCATCGTGGCGCAGACCATCAAGACGCACATCCGTGCGGCGGACCGGGTGGCCCGCCTGGGCGGCGACGAATTCGTTATTCTGTTTTCCGAAACCGATGCGCCCTCGGCCCGTCACGCCGTGGAAAAGATCCGCGCGCAGCTGCTGGCGAGGATGCAAATGGAATACTGGCCGGTCACTTTCAGCCTTGGTGTGCTGACCTGCGGTCCCAACTGCCCCGGCCTCGAAGACGTACTGCGCGAGGCGGATCACCTGATGTATTCGGTAAAGAAAGCCGGCAAGAATGCCGTGGCCTCCGGGGCCACGGGCCAGGAAGGATACGGCGCCTTATGAAACCCTTGCTGCCCGCGTGGACGGTGATGCTGTTGGCGTTGGTTTTTTCCGCAGCGGATGGTCACCGCCGGTGACATGGCGATATGTATCGAGACACGCGATGGCCGCCGCAACGCACTGCGGGTGGAGGTGGCCGCTACGCTGGAACGGCGCATGCGCGGTCTCATGGACCGCGACACACTGGCCGCCGATGCCGGCATGCTGTTTCTGTATGCGGTCCCACAACCGGGAGATGCCGGTTTCTGGATGTATCGCACCCGCCTGCCGCTCGACATCGCTTTTCTCGATGCAGATGGCCGTGTCCGAGCGGTGCGGACCATGCCGCCGTGCCCGAGCCATGTGAGTTATCGCTGCCCGGCCTATCAGCCTGATGTGCCGTACAGTGCCGCACTCGAAGTGAACGCGGGTTATCTGGCGAACCGCGGAATCGGGCCCGGTGCTCGCGTGATGTTCCAGCCGTGCAAGGAGGAGGACGCGTGAAAGACATGGGTGAGGGTGCGCGCAGCGGTCTGCACTTCGGCCTTACCTCCGGCGTTATCACCACGCTCGGGTTGGTCGTTGGGCTGCATGCAGGTACGGATTCGTTGCAGGCCGTGGCCGGCGGCATTATCACCATCGCCGTGGCGGATGCCATGGCCGACGCCCTGGGCATCCACATCTCCAAGGAATCGGAACGAAACATATCCGTGCGTGAGGTATGGCATGCGACCGGCGCGACGTTTCTGGCGAAATTCTTCATGGCCGTGACCTTTCTGGTACCCATCCTGCTGCTGCCGTTGAGTGCCGCGGTGATCGTCAGTGTGTTGTGGGGCGTTTTCGTGGTGGCGTGGCTCAGCTATCGGATGGCGCGGGCACACGGCGAGCCGGTGTCGCCAGTAGTGGGTGAACACGTGGGTATCGCGGTGCTGGTGGTCGTCATTACGCACTATTTGGGTGTCTTCATCGCCTATGCATTCGCGTGAGTGGCCCGCGGGTCACGCCGCGGGTGATCGGTGCTGTTTCATTGCCGCGAACGCCGCTTCGGTTGGCCGGTGCCCCGGCGAGGGTGAGCGGTGAAAAAGTCACCGGCGTGGCAATAGGTAATGCCCGCGCGGTGTGCTGCGGCAGCGTCGCTGGGCGCATTGCCAATGAACAAGGCCGCCGCCGCATTGACCTGGAAGTGGGCAAGGGCGCGTAGCAGCAGGCCCGGGGCGGGCTTGCGGCAGGCGCAGCGGTCCTCTGCGGGGTGGGGGCAGAATCCGATGTAGGGGGCTGGGCGCGTAGGCCCGGCGGCGGCCAGGGCCAGGTCCAGGAGCAGGCGGTGGGCGACGGCAGCCGGGAGCAGGCCGTAGCCCACATGGTCCTGGTTGGAGGCGAGGGCGAGGAACGGACCCCGCGGTCCCCATGGGATTTGTACCAGGCGTTCCCGGACGCCGGGCAGCAAGGCCCATTCGTCAGGTCCATGCGGGCAAGGCTGGTGCGCGACCGTGGTGGTGCGCAGCGTGTCGTCCGCGTCGAAGATGAACAGGCGCGGCATCATCGGGTGAGCGCCGCGCACAGGCGGGCGCGGTAGTGTCGCGTCAGGGCGTGGAAGCGGTGGCCGTCGGGCGTGTCGCCGAGGGTCTGTGCCGCCAGTTTGGCGTAACCGAGGCGGTGTGCCAGGTAGGCGGCGCGCTGGAAGGGCAGGCGTGCCCGCACGTGCCCATCGCCCGACAGCTGCGCATAGCGTGTCAGCAGCACCTCGCGAGCCTCCCGGGACAGGTGGAATTCCTCGCTCACCGCCGCCAAGTCCCAGGCGATGTCGTTGCAGCCCGGAAAGAAGTGGTCGGCATGGTGGTCGAGCGCATCGAGCTTGCGAAAGCCCTGCGGCGTGTCCAGCCACTCATGGGGCGACATGCGCCCGTCCAGGGCCACGGCCGGCGCATCCGCGGCGGCGGTGCCGCGGGCCAGTGCCGTGGCACGCTCGACCCAGCGTTCACCCAGCAACTCGCCGGTGTTCGCCTGCAGCATGGTCGCGGTGGAATGGTGGGGAGCAGCATGGGTCAAGGCGAAACGGCGCCTGAGGAAGGCCAGGTAGTGCGCGACCGTATCCAGGAAGGCTCGCGTCGCCTCGCCGGCGCGCAACGGCTGGCCGGTGAGGCAGGCCTGGTCCAGATACCCTTCGCGCAGGGCGCCGGGCGTCGGTCCGAAGCCGGCCTCGGCCAGCACGGCGCTGCGCTCCAGTTTGGTCGCGCCATAGTGGGCGAGCCCGGCGAAGCGGTAGATCCGCGTGCCTTCATCGGTCTGCAGGCGATACTTGCGGCGCTCGTGCTGGGGCTGGACCGCCGGTGGTTCACCGTCGGCAGGAAACAGCACGGTGCGCCACGCGCCCGCCGACAGGTCTTCGCCGTGGGCGAGGAAGCCGGGGGGCTGCCAGTGGGCGACGAGCTTGCGTTGACGTAGCCAGCGCGCGCGGGCGGCCGGTGAGAGCAGACGATCGGCCTGGGCGTCCCAACTCGGAAACAGCACGATGCGCTGGTCGGCGACGCCCAGGGCATTCAGCGCATCCGCCGTTCCGCACATCGAGGAGCCGCTCACGCCCGGGCGCTCGTCAACCACCAGGAACGGGCCCACCTCCCGGCGCCAGGCCTCGGCCAGCTGCGGTCCGAGCACGGGTCGGCGAGCGAAGGGGTGCCCGCGAGGGCGGAGGGTGTGGAGCACCACCGTCCAGCCCTGTTCCACGAGGGCTGCACCCACCATGGCGGACAGGCTGGTGCCGATGCTGCGCAGACCGATGCATACGGCCCGGCCCGGCGCGCCCCGCGCGAAGCGTTCAGCCGCCTCGACGTAGGCGAGGGGATGGAGACCATAAAAGGCATAGCCTTCCGGCGTACTGACAGGCACGCTGCGCGGCAAGTGCCGCGCGGCCACGGCCGCATGGGCGCGCCGGGCGGCCTCGAGGGCCGCCCCGGCATCCGGACCCCGGCGCACGGCGCGCAGATAGGCGCAGGCGAGGGCGAGCGCCGCCACGCGCAGGCTCGCGGTGAGTGGGTTGAGCTCGTCGATGGTGGGCGAGGCAGCGTCCGTGAGGCCGGTTTCGAGCTCGCTGAACCGGAGGAAGGCGGCGAGCAGGGTGTCCGCATCGGGTCGGCCGTCCAAGCATCGCCTCTGCTTGGCCAGGGCGGCCTGTACGTCGACCTCCAGGTGTTCGGAACGATAGACGATCATTAGTGCGAACCATGGCAGATGGCGCGGCCACGAGCACTAAAGTGGCTCATAGCGCGCGGTCACGGGATTGCTGACCGAATCGCGCCAAGGCCGCGCACCGCTACGGGCCGCCGCGGACGAGCGACCCGGTCACGGAGATCGTGTATAAAGCAGCCCTCGAACCGGTATGACGAGTCTCATGAAGCTGTTTCATTCCCCCTTTTCCCCCTTTGTACGCAAGGTGATGGTCTTCGTCATGGAGACCGGCCTCGACACGCGCATCGAGCGTGTGACCGTGAACCCTTGGGAGCCGCACGCCGAACTCGGCGAGGCCAACCCGCTCGGCAAGGTGCCGACCCTCATCACCGATGATGGCATGAACCTCTATGATTCTGCGGTGATCTGCGAATACCTGGACGTGCTGCACAACGGCCCCGACCTCATTCCGCACGCCGGTCCCGAGCGCCTCAAGGCCCTGCGCCTGGAGGCCCTGGCAGACGGCATGGCCGAGGCGGCGGTGCTGCGGCGCATGGAGAGCGTGCGTCCTGTTGCGCTCCAGTCCGAGGACTGGATGGGCCTCCAGGCGCGGACGGTGGGGCGCGCCCTGGACGCCCTGGAGCAGGAGGTCGAGTCCTGGGGCCAGTTATTCGGCATCGGCCAGATCAGCGTGGCCTGCGCCCTCGGCTACCTGGATTTCCGCTTTTCCCATGAACCCTGGGGCAGTTCGCGCCCCGGATTGGCCGCCTGGTATGCGCGCATCGCGCAGCGCCCGGCGATGATCGCCACCGAACCGAAGGGGTGACCCATGCTGCGCGGCGTACGTTGGCTCGGGCTTGTAGGGATGCTGCTGGCGAGCAACATCACGCTGGCGCAGGAGGCCGCGAACGTGTCGCGCATCAGCGTCACGGGCCGCGGCGAGGTGGCAGCCACACCGGACAGCGCGGTGCTCACGTTTGCCGTTCTGGCGCGTCACGAGAACGCCGCGGAGGCCCAGGCACAGGTCAACCGCGCCCTGTCCCGGGTCAAGGCGGCGGTGCGCAAGCTCGGCATTCCGGCTGAACAGCTCACCACCACGGGTATCACGCTGACGCCGGTCTATGCCGATCGCCGCGCCGAGCCCGCCGCGCAGGCCCGCATCATCGCCTATCACGCCAGCAACCGGATCGAGGTGCGCCTGCAGGGCACTGAACAGGTCGGCGCGGTGATCGATGCTGCCGTCAAAGCGGGCGCCAATGGCATCGACGGCATCGCCTTCACCCTGAGCGACGATGCCGCCCAGCGGCAGGAGGCCCTGCGTCAGGCCGTACTCGATGCCCGCGCCAAGGCCGACGCCATCGCCGCCGCCATGGGCGTGCGCCTGGAGAGCCTGGAACACGTGGTCGAGCAGGGCGTCGGCGTGTTCGTGCCCTCGCTGTCGCGGGCCATGGTCGCCGAAGCCGCCGCGACGCCGGTGTCACCGGGGCAGGTGCGGGTGGAAGCGAATGTGCAGGTGGTGTATCGGATTGCGCAGGGGTTGTGAGAGGTGTCGGACAGTTTGCGAAGTTACTTTTGCAGGGATGCGCTGGGCGCGAAAATTGATTTCCCCTGAGCGGGTGACTTTTCTCGGAGGTAGGTCACGTTGGCGCGCAGCGCCTACGTGACAATCCGCGGTAATCGAAGGAAGCGCTTCGCGCGAAGCGCTTCCTCAGATAACCCAGGCCAAACGCAGCCACTTATCCCGGGTTCCGCTTTGCTTCACCCGGGCTACGCGCCGCCCAGGAACTCACGCGGCGCAGCGCGTCATTCAAAAAAGCCAAGACGTCACCTAGCTTCGCAACGTGACTACGGCAATTTTTTCAAAAACTTCCAGCGAACACGTTACAGCGAACCCAACAACCGCTCCGCCTCCTTCGCATACGCACCCCGACGAAACAGCAGCCCCATTCGACTGCCGCCGGACTGGTGCCACAACACCGCCGAGCGGATGCCGGCGAGCAGCAGGGCGCGCACGCGGTTGGCGTTTTCGGCGTGGCTCAGGTGCCCGTGTTCGCCGGCGACCATGATGCGCGGGGTGAGGGTGCTCACGGTGTTCACGTAAATATCCGCGAGCGCCGCGACGACGTTGTCGTGGGTCAGGGAAAAGAGCTGGACCTTCTTCTGCGTGAGGGCGATGCCGTTGCCGATGGCGTCCAGCAGCTCGCGGCGGCGAGCGAGCCGGCGTTCGAGGTGAAGCAGCGAAATGGTATAGCGCATCTGTTCGAGATCGCGGGTCTGCGGCTTGGCGCGAATGTTCGCCAGCAGCGCCCGCAGGCCCGGGCGCAGGTTGGCGCGGCCGCCGTACACGTCGTCGGTGTCCGTGGCGTCGATCTTGAAAAGGCTCTGCACGGCGGTCTGGAAGGCTTCAGGTTCGACGCGCCCGCGGCGCGCCACGCTCTGCACCTGTTCGGCGGCGAGGAAGACGCCCGCGAGGGCGAGCGTTCGATCGGTGATGGTCTTGCTCATGTCCTGTCCGAAACGGCTTCGATTGTCGGCGCGGCGTGTTCGATCACGCCGCCGCCGAGGCATTCTTCGCCCTGGTAGAAAACGATGGATTGTCCCGGTGTCACGGCCCACTGCGGCGCATCGAAGCGCACCGTGGCGCGGCCGTCGGCGATGGCGCGGATGGTGCAGGCGGCATCCTGCTGGCGATAGCGGGTCTTGGCGGTACAGCGTAACGGCAGCGCCGGCGGCGTGTCCGCCACCCAGTGCAACTGCACGGCAGTCAGGGTATCGCTCAACAACCGCGGGTGATCGTGGTCCTGGGCAGCGTAAAGCACGTTGCGCGTCATGTCCTTGCCGACCACGTACCAGGGCTCCTCGCGCGCACCGGCGCGGCCGCCGATGCCGAGGCCCTGGCGCTGGCCGAGGGTGTAGTACATGAGGCCCTCGTGACGGCCGAGGCGATCGCCCTCGGGCGTGAGGATGTCGCCCGGCTGGGCCGGCAGATACTGCTTGAGAAAGTCGCGGAAGTTGCGCTCGCCGATGAAGCAGATTCCGGTGCTGTCCTTTTTCTGTGCCGTGACGAAGCCATGCTCTGCGGCCAGGCGGCGCACCTCGGCCTTGGGCAGATGACCCACGGGAAACAGGCTGCGAGCCAGCTGCCGTTGCCCGAGCGTGTACAGGAAATAGGTCTGGTCCTTGCCGGTATCGACGCCACGCAACAGGCGATGCCGATCGGCGAGCGTGTCGCGGCGTGCGTAGTGGCCCGTGGCGATGTAATCGGCGCCGAGGTCGAGCGCATGCTCAAGGAAAGCACGGAACTTGATCTCCTTGTTGCAAAGCACATCAGGATTGGGCGTGCGTCCTGCACGGTATTCATCAAGGAAATGGCTGAACACCCGATCCCAGTACTCGGTGGCGAAATTGACCGTGTGCAGGCGAATGCCGAGTGCATCGGCGACTGCCTGCGCATCAGCGAGATCGGCGGCGGCCGAGCAATGGCCGGGCGTGTCGTCCTCTTCCCAGTTCTTCATGAACAGGCCTTCGACGTGATAGCCCTGTTCGCGCAGGAGGAGGGCGGCCACCGAGGAATCCACGCCGCCGGACAGACCGACAATGACGTTCTTCATGGGAGATCGACGAGCAGGGAGAGGGGATGCCGGGCGCCTGCCAGATAATCATCCATGCAGCGCAACACCATGGGCGCACGCAGCTTGAGGCGCGCCGCCTGCTCGCGCGTGAACCAGCGTGCAGCCAATACGCCTTCGTCGAGGGTGCGGTCGGGTTCGGGCTCGGAGCAGGTACCCGTCAGCGCGATGCGCAGAAATGTGACGCCCGAATGGGGGTTGCGCCAGCGATACACGCCCACCACGGCCTCGGGCGTGAAGTGGCGGGCAGTTTCCTCCAGCACTTCGCGCACCGTTGCGGCAATGAGGCTTTCGCCTTCTTCCAGGTGGCCGGCGGGCTGGTTATAGATGATCTCGCCGTTGATGGCCTCCTCGACGAGCAGGAAGCGGCCGTCACGTTCGATGACGGCGGCCACGGTGGCGTGTGGTTTCCAGATTCGGTTTGCGCTCATGTTGGCTCGGTTTCATCCTTCGGTTCGGGCGCTCCGGCAGCAGCGCCCGCCACTCGCTCTCCGCGACTTCGCGCCAGTTCCCCGGTGCCAGACCGTCCAGTGTCCACGGGCCGATGGCGTAGCGCACCAGGCGCAGCGTGGGCAGTCCGACCGCCGCGGTCATGCGCCGCACCTGGCGATTGCGCCCTTCGCGGATGCGCAGTTCGAGCCAGGCGGTCGGGATCGCGGCACGGTAGCGGATGGGCGGGTCGCGTGGCCAGAGGGCCGGCTCGGCGATGCGCCGCACGTGTGCCGGCAGTGTGGGCCCATCGCGCAGCACCACACCCGCACGCAAGCGGGCGAGGGCCGCGTCGTCCGGTTCACCTTCCACCTGCACCCAGTAGGTCTTTTCCACCTTGTGGCGCGGCTCGGCCAGTCGCGCCTGCAAGGCGCCCACGTCGGTCAGGACCAGCAGGCCTTCGCTGTCCATGTCGAGACGACCGGCAGGGCGCACGCCGGGCACGTCCACGAAGGCCTTGAGGGTGGTTCTGCCCTCGGCGTCGGTGAACTGCGTAAGGACGCCATAGGGCTTGTTGAACAGGAGGACCTTGGGCATGGCGCCAACCCACGGGCGGGTTCGGCTTTCTATGTTAGACTCGGTGCAGTATAAAGAATTTATGCCGCAGCCCGTAATCGGCAGGAAAACACAATCGTTATGACCCTGGGGCTAGGAAGCCTGCGAGGGCGCATCGTCATTCTGTCGATCGTGCTCTTTTTCGGCTTGCTCACTGCGGCCGTGTACCTCAATGGGCTTGTGAAGTCCTCCCTGGCGCGCTCTCAGCAGACAAGCGAAGGCCATGCTGAACTGGGGCAGATTCTCGCCGAGCTCAGGATTGCCCTCTATGATGCCGAGGGCAGCCTGTACCAATACGCGGTGCTCATGGACGATGGTCAGCGCCTGACCGCCGAGGCAGCACTCGAGCGGGCGCGAATTGGCGCTGAAACACTGCACATGCTGGCCGGGGTACGCAGCGATGCGGAACTGCTCGGCCAGGTGCAACGCCTGCGCGACGCCATCGCCGCCATCGATAGGGACGCCCGCGAACTGCTCGTCCTGTTGTCACGGGTGGAGACGCGCTATCCGGTTTCCCGCATCATCTCCACGCGCCTGCATCCGAACCATCTGCGCTTCATTGGCATCGCGGATGCGCTTATCGCCGAACTGGACCACGCGCCCGAAGCGCAGCCCGAGATCATGCGGCTGTTCCAGGACGCACGCTATTTCTGGTTGCAGCAGATCGCCGTGGTGCGCATGTATTTTGCCACACGCTCCGGCGTATTCGGTCAGCCCCAGGACGTGTTGCGCCAGCAGTTGGAAAACCGTGACAAGTACATGGCGGCGCTGGACAAGACTCTTGCGCGGCTCACGGCGTTAGAAGCCGCGGGCAAGCTCGGACTTGCGGAGACCGACGCCATGGAGCACATGCGCCGCGTGCGCAGCGATTTCGGGCGGGACTTCCGCGATGTGGTGGCTTTGTACGAGTCCAATCGCTGGCGCACCGATGTGCCGTTCCTCCGCGAACGTCTCAAGCCGCATTTTGCAGACGTCTGGGCGCACATTGGCGCTGTGGATGCCCGCCTCGCGACGCTCACCGAAAGCGCCGTGCAGGAGTCCCTTGATGTCACCGGCGTCATGTCCGGGTTTGTCTGGCTGGTGACGGCGCTGGTCGCTGGTTTCATTCTGCTCACCAACCTGTCCTATGAATTCTTGATCCGCCGTCCCATGGGGCAACTGACCAATGCGTTGCGCGCCCTGGAGCAGGGTGCGTCCTACACACCGCTGCTGCGCACCGCCGCGCACGAAATCGATACCGTGCTCGCGGCGTTCCGCGACATGCAGCGGCAGGTGTACGCGAGGGAGACACGGCTTGCCGCCATCCTGGACAATGTCGGTGAAGGCATCATCACCGTCGACCAGCAAGGTTGTATCGGCACTTTCAACAACGCCGCGGAACAGCTGTTCCAGTATCGCGCGGAAGAGGTGATCGGGCGGAACGTGTCCATGCTCATGCCCCACCCCGTCCGTGCAGAGCACGACGGCTACATCCAGCGCTATCTCGAGGCCGGTACGGGGCGGATCCTCGGTACCGAGGTGAACGTGACGGCCCAGCGCAGGGACGGCGCCCTGTTCCCCATGTCCATCAAGGTGACTGAACTCGTGCTGGACGGGCGGCGACACTTCACGGCCATCGTTTCCGACATTAGCGAGCGCAAGGCCATGCTGGACCACCTGCGCCAGCTCGCCGAACACGATTCCCTCACCGGCCTGTACAACCGTCAGTATTTCCTCGACGAGTTGGAACGGGTCGTTGAGCGCGCCCGTCGCCAGGGGGGGCTCGATTGCGCCTTGCTTTATATCGATCTGGACAACTTCAAATTCGTGAACGATACGCTGGGGCACCTGGCCGGCGACAGGTTGCTCATCGAGGTGGCAGGGATCCTGCAAAAACGCTCCCGGCGCGGTGACATCCTGGCGCGACTCGGCGGCGATGAATTCGCGGTACTTCTGTTCGATGTGAACGAAGACACGGCGCGCGGCGTCGCCGATTCCTACCGCCAGACCATGGCCGACTACACCTTTCGGGAGGACGGACGGCTCATCGACATCGGCTGCTCGATTGGCGTGGCCATGTTGGTGACCGAGATCCGCACCAAGGAAGACCTGATGGCGCGCGCAGACCTGTCCTGCCACATGGCTAAGCGCGCGGGACGCAATTGCGTGCACGTATACCGGCTTGACGACAATCAGAGCCTCGTCGACATGAGCGCCGACATGAGTTGGGCGCGCACCATCAAGCAAAGCATCGAGGCGAACCGGTTCGACTTTGCGCTACAGCCTATCGTGGATGTACAGAGCGGGCGGGTGGTCAGCCATGAGGTGCTGCTGCGCATGCTGGATCCGGACGGCAGCATCATCATGCCATCGGGTTTCATTCCTGCGGCGGAGCGCTTTGGTCTCATCGTGGATATCGACGGCTGGGTGGTGGAGCATGCCATTGCCCTGCTTGCCAAGCGCGGGGGTGAGGAGCATTTCAGTCTCAACCTGTCGGGCATGACCATGGGCGATCCGGGGTTCGTCGAGCACCTCACCGCGGCGCTCGACCGTCACCGCGTCGCACCCGAACGGCTCACCTTCGAAATCACGGAAACCAGCGCCATTGCCGACCTCGCCGCAGCCAGCGTCCTGCTTGAGCGACTGCGCGCACTGGGTTGCCGCACCGCGCTGGACGACTTTGGTGCGGGCTACAGCTCCTTCGCCTACCTGAAAGACCTGCCGGTGGATTTCGTGAAGATCGACGGTTCGTTCGTGCGCAATATCGACCAGGATCCCTTGCACCTTGCCATGGTGCGCTCCATGAACGAGATCGCCCATGCCATGGGCAAGTGGACGGTCGCCGAATTCGTGGGTAGCGCCAGGGCGCTCGAGGTCATTCGAGAACTCAGTGTCGATTTCGCCCAGGGCTACTACACAGGGGTGCCCGAACTGGCAGGCTACCCTGCCATCCTCGCGGGTTCCCGCTGTGCGGCCGCGCGGGTAGAATGAACGGCTTTCCGCACAGCCCCGGAGTCTCCATGGCCTACGAACGTATTCAGGTGCCGGCCGACGGCCAGAAAATCACCACCAATACCGATTTCTCGCTGAACGTCCCCGAGCGTCCCATCATTCCCTACATCGAGGGCGATGGCACCGGCGTGGACATCACTCCCGTGATGAAGAAGGTGGTGGATGCCGCCGTGCAGAAGGCCTATGGTGGCAAACGCTCCATCGCCTGGATGGAAGTGTACGCGGGCGAGAAGGCCAATGCCGTCTACGGCCGCGACCTGTGGCTGCCCGAAGAGACCCTGCAGGCGGTGAAGGAGTTCGTGGTGTCCATCAAGGGCCCGCTGACCACGCCGGTGGGCGGCGGTATCCGTTCCCTGAACGTGACCCTGCGCCAGGAGCTGGATCTTTACGTGTGCCTGCGTCCGGTGCGTTATTACGACGGCACGCCGAGCCCGGTGAAGGAACCGGAGAAAACCGACATGGTCATTTTCCGCGAGAACACCGAGGACATCTACGCCGGCATCGAGTGGGCGGCGGAGACGCCTGAAGCACGCAAGCTCATCGAATTCCTGACCACGGAATTGAAGGCGGGCAAGAAGATCCGCTTCCCCGAGACCTCCGGTATCGGCATCAAGCCCGTGTCCCGCGAGGGCACCGAGCGCCTGGTGCGCAAGGCCATCCGTTATGCCATCGACAACGATCGTCCCTCGGTGACCCTGGTGCACAAGGGCAACATCATGAAATTCACGGAAGGCGGCTTCCGTGATTGGGGTTACGCACTGGCGCGCCGCGAGTTCGGCGCCGAGCTCATCGACAAGGGCCCGTGGTGCCGCTTCAAGAACCCGAAGACCGGCCGCGAGATCGTGGTGAAGGACGCCATCGCCGACGCTTTCCTGCAGCAGATCCTGCTGCGCCCGGAGGAATACGACGTTATCGCCACCCTGAACCTGAACGGCGACTATATTTCTGATGCCCTGGCGGCGCAGGTGGGCGGCATCGGTATCGCACCGGGCGCCAACCTGTCCGATACCGTGGCCATGTTCGAGGCGACCCACGGCACAGCGCCCAAGTACGCCGGCCAGGACAAGGTGAACCCCGGTTCGATCATACTTTCGGCTGAGATGATGTTGCGCCACCTGGGCTGGACCGAGGCGGCGGACCTCATCGTCAAGGGCATGTCGGGGGCCATTCTGGCGAAGACCGTTACCTACGACTTCGCGCGCCTCATGCCAGGCGCCACCGAGCTGTCCTGCTCCGCCTTCGGCGAGGCCATGATCGCCCAGATGTGACCTGCTTCACTGCGAAGGACGGCCGCAACGGCCGTCCTTCTTCCCCTTGAATTTTCCGGCGCACAAGCTCTCTAACCTCTGACGGGGAGCAAGCTTGTCGAAAGCCGCGGATTCCTGAATACTCAAACCAACCCGTCATCGAACGGCGGGAACCTTCGGATTTCTTGCCGCGCGCCGATACCTTTACTGCGCCTCCGCGTGCATTTCGTGCAATGAGCGAACATCAACCTGACAAAACCGGTGGATTGGCCGTCGAAGAGAGCAAGCCCAAGCTTCAGCGGCCGCCCATGTACAAGGTGTTACTGTTAAACGACGACTACACTCCCATGGAGTTCGTCGTCCATGTTCTTGAGGCGTTCTTCGGCATGGACCGGCCGAAGGCGACCCGGATCATGCTGACCGTCCATACCCAGGGCAAGGCGGTCTGCGGCGTCTTCACGCGGGAGGTGGCGGAGACAAAAGTGGCCCAGGTCAACGACTACTCGCGCCAGAACCAGCATCCTTTGATGTGTACCATGGAGGCGGGTTAGTCCGGAGCATCGACATGTTGAGCAAAGAGCTTGAATTCACCCTGAACAGCGCCTTCAAACGGGCCAGGGAACGGCGCCACGAATTCATGACTGTGGAGCACCTGCTGCTTGCCCTGCTCGACAATCCGTCGGCAGCGCCGGTGCTGCGCGCCTGCGGGGTGGATATGGACAAGCTGCGTGGCGAACTGGAGGCCTTCATCGACCAGACTGTGCCGCTGCTGCCGGTCAACACCGACCGCGACATCCAGCCGACGCTCGGCTTCCAGCGCGTGCTCCAGCGCGCGGTGTTTCACGTGCAGTCCTCCGAGAAGAAGGAAACCAATGGCGCCAATGTGCTGGTGGCCATCTTTTCCGAGAAGGAATCCCAGGCGGTCTACTTCCTCAACAAGCACAACGTGTCGCGCCTGGACGTCATCAACTACATCTCCCATGGGATTTCCAAGAGCGAGGACGAGGACAGCGGCGAATCCGTCGGCGGCGAGGGCGAGGAGGAGGCGGGTACCGAAAGCAATCGCAGCCCGCTGGAGTCCTATGCCGTCAACCTGAACCAGCTGGCGCGCCAGGGCAAGATCGACCCGCTCATTGGCCGCAAGGACGAAGTGGAGCGCACCATCCAGGTGCTGTGCCGCCGCCGCAAGAACAACCCGCTGTTCGTGGGCGAGGCCGGCGTGGGCAAGACCGCTATCGCCGAGGGCCTGGCCAAGAAGATTGTCGACGGCGACGTGCCCGAGGTGCTCGGCAAGAGCACCATCTACGCCCTCGATCTGGGTGCGCTGCTCGCCGGCACCAAGTACCGCGGCGACTTCGAAAAGCGCCTGAAGGCCGTGCTTGCCCAACTCAAGAAAGAGAAGGGCGCGATCCTGTTCATTGATGAGATCCACACCATCATCGGTGCGGGTGCCGCCTCGGGCGGGGCCATGGACGCCTCTAACCTCATCAAGCCCGTGCTGGCTTCGGGTGACATGAAGTGCATCGGCTCCACCACGTATCAGGAATACCGTGGCATTTTCGAGAAGGACCGCGCCCTGGCGCGTCGTTTTCAGAAGATCGACGTGAGCGAGCCTTCCGTGGAAGAGACGGTGCAAATCCTCCACGGGCTCAAGACCCGCTTCGAGGAGCACCACGACGTCAAGTACACCCGCCAGGCCCTGCGCCATGCGGCGGAACTGGCGGGCCGCTACATCAGCGACCGGCACCTGCCGGATAAGGCCATCGACGTCATTGACGAGGCCGGCGCCAGCCAGCGTCTGCAACCGCCGTCCCGGCGCAAGCGCACCATCGGCACCCGCGAGATCGAATCGGTGGTGGCCAAGATGGCGCGCGTCCCCCCGAAGACGGTGTCCACCTCGGATCGCGATGCGCTCAAGAAATTGGAACGGGATCTGAAATTGATGATCTACGGGCAGGATCAGGCCATTGACGCGCTCGCCTCGGCCATCAAGATGGCCCGTTCCGGGCTCGGCACCGAGGACAAGCCCATCGCTTCGTTCCTGTTCGCCGGCCCCACCGGTGTCGGCAAGACCGAGGTGACGCGTCAGCTCGCCCGTATCCTGGGCATCGAGCTGGTGCGCTTCGACATGTCGGAGTACATGGAGCGCCACACGGTCTCGCGCCTCATCGGTGCGCCGCCGGGTTACGTGGGCTTCGACCAGGGCGGTCTGCTCACCGAGGCCATCACCAAGCACCCCCATGCGGTGCTGCTGCTGGACGAAATTGAGAAGGCGCACCCGGAAGTGTTCAACCTGCTGCTACAGGTCATGGACCACGGCACGCTCACGGACAACAACGGGCGTAAGGCGGATTTCCGCAACGTGATCATCGTCATGACCACCAATGCGGGCGCCGAGCAGATGGCCAAGCGCTCCATCGGCTTCACGGAGCAGGAGACGGTGACAGACGGCGTGGAGGCCATCAAGCGGCTGTTCACGCCGGAGTTCCGCAATCGTCTCGATGCCATCATCCATTTCAATTCGCTGGATCAGAAGACCATCAAGAGCGTGGTGGACAAGTTCCTGCTGGAACTGGAAAGCCAACTGGAGCAGAAGGGTGTCAGCATCGATGTGGACGAGGCCGCCCGCGACTGGCTGGCCGAACGCGGTTACGACAGGGCCATGGGCGCCCGCCCGATGGCGCGCGTCATCAAGGAAACCATCAAGAAACCCCTCGCCGAGGAACTGCTGTTCGGCAAACTGGAGCGCGGCGGCCACGTGACCGTGACCGTCAAGGAGGGCGAGCTCCACTTCGAAATGGAGCCCAAGGCGGAGCATCAGGCCGAGGCGGAGCCGGTGTAAGAGAAAAGAAACAGCCCAACACAGAGGCGCAGAGACACAGAGGAAAACCGAGGATCACGGGCGTACTGGAGAGCTTCCGCATCTGCATCGGAAACGACCTGCACGCATGGGTGTTTTCCTTTCGTGCAGACCGATTTCGTCTCTGTGGCCTCTGTGTCTCTGCGCCTCTGTGTTGGATCTTATTCTTCCCAAGCGCGACAAAAAAACACCCGGGCTTGGCTGGGCGTTTTTGCGTGGGGTGGGTCAGCGGGCGCGGAAGGTGATGCGGCCTTTGGTCAGGTCATAGGGCGTGAGCTGCACGGTGACCTTGTCGCCCGTGAGGATGCGGATGTAGTGCTTGCGCATCTTGCCCGAGATATGAGCGGTGACCACGTGACCGTTTTCCAGTTCGACGCGGAACATGGTGTTGGGCAGGGTCTCGACGACCGTGCCTTCCATTTCAATGCCTTCTTCTTTCGCCATGCGGACCTGTGTAGCTCCCGAGAACCGTGTAAAGCGGCGAATGATGCACTATCCGCCGGATTTAATAAAGCAGTGTAACGGCCATGGGCTGCGCCCGGCGCAAGGTATAGCTCAAGGAAGCCGCCGCCACGAGCCTTGAACAAAGCCTTCCAAGGGGTGATAGCGGAGCTTATAAGACATCTTGGGGCACGCCTCGATGAGATACCCCAGATAAACCCAGGGCAATTCCAGACGCCGCGCCTCGGCGATCTGCCAAAGCACCGCCAGCACGCCAAGGCCGCGACGGGTCTCGTCGGGGTCGTAGAACGTGTACATGGCGGACAAGCCGTCGTCCAGGCAGTCGACCACCGCGACGGCCAGTAGCCGGCCGTCCTTGCGGAATTCCACGAAGCGGGTATCCGACCAGGTGCTGAGCAGGAATTGCCGGTACTGGGTCGGGCTGTCCGAATCCATGCCGCCGCCGGGGTGGCGGCCACGGGTGTAGCGCTTGTAGAGCTCGAAGTGTTCCTCGTCGAATACGGCGCCACGTACCGTCAACTGCAGGTCGCGGTTGCGCTCCCAGGTGCGGCGCTGACTACGGTCGGGCCGGAATTCGCCCACCGGGATGCGCACAGCGATGCAGTCCTCGCAGCCTTCGCAGCGTGGCCGGTACACGTAAGCGCCGCTGCGCCGGAAACCGAAGCGCGCCAGTTCGCTGTAGACCGCGTTGTTCATGGGCGTGTGCGGGTCGGCGAACAGCGTGACCGCGTGACGTTCCGGCAAATAGCTGCACTCGTGCACGGGAGTGGCATAAAACGCCAGACGCTTGGCAGGGGAGTGGGCCGCGGTCATGGCGTGGCCTTGGCGGTGAGACGCCACGGTATCGGCACCCCAGGCTCGTCCGCGTACAGGTCGAGCAGGCCCTCGAACTGTTCCCGGGGGATGGGACGGGCACCCAGGCTTTCCAGGTGCGCGGTGCTCACCTGGCAGTCGATGAGCCCGAAGCCCCAGCGGGCCAGTTGCCGCACCAGATGCACGAACGCCACCTTGGAGGCGTCGGTGCGATGGGTGAACATGGATTCACCGAAGAACACGCGGCCCATGGCGATGCCGTAGAGCCCGCCCACCAGCTCGCCGTCGGCCCAGCTTTCCACCGAGTGGGCATAGCCGAGGCCGTGCAGCGTGGTGTAGGCCCGATGCATCTCCGGGGTGATCCAAGTGCCGAGGCCATCGTCGCGCGGCTGGGCGCAGGCGGAGACGACCTGGGAGAAGGCGTGGTCCACGGTCACCTGGAAGGCGCCGCGGCGCACGGCCTTGGCCAGGCTGCGCGACACGCGCAGTTCGCTGGGAAACAGCACGGCGCGCGGGCTCGGGGTCCACCAGAGGATGGGCTGGTCGTCGCTGAACCACGGGAAGATGCCCTGGCGATAGGCCGTCAGCAACCGTCCGGGCGACAGGTCGCCGCCCACCGCGAGCAGTCCGTTCGGATCGCGCAGGGCATGGCGCGTGGGCGGGAACGCGAAGCCGGGATCGTCCGGATCCAGCCAATAGGGGCCACGACGGGTCATGTCTTCTTGAACGGCAAGTGATCGGCGAGCTCGCGCATGTACTCCTCGGTGGCCTCCTGCTCGTGGGCCAGGTACTTGGCCACCGCTTCGCTGAAGCCGCGATGGGCCAGCCAGTGGGCCGACCAGGTCGGGACCGGCTCGAAGCCGCGGGCCACCTTGTGCTCGCCCTGGGCACCCGGCTCAAAACGTTGCAGGCCGTGCTCGATGCAGTAGTCGAGGCCCGCATAGTAGCAGGCTTCGAAGTGCAAACTGTTGAACTCGGCCTCACAACCCCAATGGCGGCCGTAAAGGGCATCGTGACTGCGGAAACTGAGGGCCCCGGCCACGTAACGCCCGCCGTGGCGCGCCAGCACCAGCACGACCTGGTCCGGCATGTCCCGGCCGAGGGACTGGAAGAAGGCCTCGGTGAGCGTGGCGTAGCCGCCTCGTTTGTCGAAGGTGGCCGCGTAGAAACGGTGAAAGGCGGCCCAGTGCCTCTCGTCGATGGCACGCCCCTCCAGCACCTCCAGGGTGACGCCTTGCTCGACGACACGGCGCCGTTCGCGCCGGAGTTTCTTGCGCTTCTCCGCGGTGAAGCGGTCGAGGAAATCATCGAAGTCCCGGTAGCCCCGGTTGAACCAGTGGAACTGCGTGCCGGTGCGGCGCAGCAGGCCGGCGCCCTGGAGGGTGCGGCACTGGGTCTCGTCCGGGAACAGCACATGCAGGGAGGAGCAGCCGAGGGTCCGGGTCTGTTCGAGTGCTTCCTCGATGAGCCGGCCGGGCAGGTCTGCGGGGGCGTCGGACGCCAGCAGCAGGCGCGGCCCGCCGGCCGGGGTATAGGGCACCGCCGATACCAGCTTGGGGTAGTAGGCGAGGCCGGCGCGCTGGTAGGCGTCGGCCCAGGACCAGTCGAACACCAGCTCTCCGTAGGAGTTGTCCTTCAGGTACAGGGGCAGCGCGCCCCGCAGGCGATCGCCATCCCAGGCCAACAGGTGCCGGGGCAGCCAGCCCCAGCGCTCGCCCACGCAGCCGTGGTGCTCCAGACCGGCCAAAAAGGTGTGGCGCAGGAAAGGGTTGTGATCCGGTCCCTGCAAGGCATCCCACTGGGCCGCGGGTACGCCCGCCAGGCTGTCCACCGTGCTGATGCGCATGTGCGGCCCGGGAGTGAGAAGAGTCAGGGGAGATTAGGTCCGCGGCGTACCCGGTGCCAGCCCAGGGCGCGGAGCGCGTCGTACTGGCGGCCGACTTCCGCCAGTGCCGGTGCCTCGCCGGGACGGGCGATGCCGGGCAGGCCGAACACCGTGCCGGGCTGGTTCCACGGGGCGATCAGGTCTTCGCCGATCACGAAGCGGTCGCCGAAGCCGTAGCTCGGCGCGGGCTTGGTGAACAGGTCACGGCCGAAGGCGGCATAAGGAAAACCAGCCGGCGCGCTCAGCTCGTACAGGGTGGGAGCGACGTCGATGTGCGCCCCCGCGGCGCGCCGCTCGCCGCGCTGCTCGCCCAGCACCGCAGGACCGTAGAGGATGAACGGCACGCCCACCTGCTCGAACACGCTGTCGCCCGGGAACATGATCTGCAGGCGCGTGGTGTGATCGCCGGTGATGGCGAACAGGGGCGCGGTGAGGCGTTCTTCGGTTTCGGCCACGAAGCGCCCGGCCTCGCGGTCCGTGTACCAGAGGTGCCCGAGTACGCGCAGGGTATCGGACTTGGTGGCGCGCAGCGGTTCCGGCAGGGCCTTCAGCGGGAAGCCGAGGGCATCGAGGTCCAGATCGTAGGGCGGGTGGTTGCTGGTGGTGAGGATGAAGTTGAAGCTCGGGACGTCGTCGGTCACGCGCTTGCCGACGAAATCGAACAGGTACTGGTCGGCCACGCCCCACTCATTGGTGGGGGTATGGTCCTCGACCATGCTGCCGCCGCCCCACACCTCGTCGAAGCCCTGGGCCATGGCGAAGCTGTCCAGGCGCTGCCAGCTGAGATAACCGCCGTAGAAAAAACGCGTTTTGTAGCCGAGGCGTCGGAAGGTCTCGGCGATGGCCGTGGGGTATGGACGCACAGCCGTGGTCTCGTAATTGATGTTGAGCCCGGTCTCCGGGATGCCCGTGATGAGGGCGTTCATGGAACCGACGGTGCCGCTCGCCGAGGGCAGGAAATTGCGGAAGTAGACGCCGCGGTCGGCCAGGGACGCGAGCTGCGGCGAAAGGCCGAAGCGGCGGTACTCGGGTAACACCGTCCAGCCGTCGTGGCTCTCCAGCAGGAGCAGGAACACGTGCCGCGGCGGCGTGGCGCTGCCGCGCGCCGTGACCGTGAGATTGTCATCCAGGCGCCGTTCAAGCGGCTCCGGCGCCAGGCCGTGCATCGCACGGGCGAGGCGCACGGCGCCGGTGAGATCGGCCTCGGGCCAGAACGCGCCGTCGCCGCCGCTGCGTTCCACGAGCAGCTTGGTCTCGACCGCCTTGGAGAGGGCGGTAAACGGGTTCAGCACGGTGCGGTTCAGGAACAGGCTGTCGGCGACGAAGGCGTGCTTGAGCCGGATGGGTTCTCCCCACAGGGTGCCGCCGCGGGCCATGGCGGCCATGAAGAAGAACAGGGTGATCGCCGCGGCGATGCGCCGACCCAGACCCGGAATGTGCGCCCCGCGTGCCAGCCAGGGCGGCGTGTGTGCGAGCCAGCGGCGTACCAGTTGCATGCCCAGCCAGGCGGCACTGCCTGCGGCGAGCAGCACCGGGATGGGGTGGTAATCCTTCCAGACGGTGATCAGGATGGCGGTGGTGTCGTCGTGGAACAGACCGAACACGTGCTGGTTGAACTGGTCGTTGTATTCGCTGAAGAACACCAGGTCGGCGCCGAAGATGAACATGGCGGCCACGGTGTAGGCATAGGCCACGGCCAGGCGCAGCCGCTCCAGGGCTCGGCCCAGCGGCAGCCAGAGCACGGCGAACCCGAGCAGGAAGGTGGGCAGTACCCACACGGCCGCCGTGGCCACGTCGAAGCGCAGGCTGGTGAAGAATACCCGCGCCAGTTCGGCGCCTCGCCATGCCTCCATCTGTGTGTGGAAGGTGCCGATGAGGATGACGCGGAAGACCTGTAGCGAGGCAAGGATGAACAGCCAGAGCTGTACATCCTTGCCCCACTGCTGAAGGAGTGCGCCCCAGCCTTTGGCCGGGGCGGGGTGACGGGTGTGGATCAGGGCTGGACCTCGTAGCCTTCCAGGAAGCGCTCGGCGTCGAGGGCGGCCATGCAGCCGGTGCCGGCGGAGGTGATGGCCTGGCGGTACACATGGTCGGCCACGTCACCGGCGGCAAACACGCCGGGCACGCTGGTGGCGGTAGCGTAGCCTTCACGGCCGCCGCGCACGCGGATGTAGCCGTGGTCGAGTTCCAGCTGACCCTCGAACAGGTCGGTATTGGGCTTGTGGCCGATGGCGATGAACACGCCGGTGAGCTCCAGGTCCTTGGTGCGGCCGTCCTTGGTGCTCTTGATGCGCAGACCGGTTACGCCGGTGCTGTCGCCGAGCACTTCGTCCACCGCGTGGTTCCACTCGATGGTCACGTTGCCGTTCTTGGCCTTTTCCATGAGTTGGTCGGCCAGGATGCGCTCGGAGCGGAACTGGTCGCGACGGTGCACCACGGTGACATGCTTGGCGATGTTGGCAAGATACAGCGCTTCCTCCACGGCGGTGTTCCCACCACCGACCACAGCCACGTTCTGGTTGCGGTAGAAAAAGCCGTCACAGGTGGCGCAACCCGATACGCCGCGGCCCTTGAACTCCTCTTCGGAGGGCAGGCCCAGGTACTGCGCGCTGGCGCCGGTGGCGATGATCAGCGCGTCGCAGGTGTAGGTGCCGCTGTCACCGCTGAGGGTGAAGGGGCGCTTGCTCAGATCGGCCTTGTGGATGTGATCGAAGATGATCTCGGTGTTGAAGCGCTCGGCGTGCTTTTGCAGGCGCTCCATGAGTTCGGGGCCCTGCACGCCGTCCATGTCGCCGGGCCAGTTGTCCACCTCGGTGGTGGTCATGAGCTGGCCGCCCTGCTGCAGGCCGGTGATCAGGGTGGGCTTGAGGTTGGCGCGCGCCGCATATACCGCGGCGGTGTAACCCGCAGGACCGGAACCGAGGACGAGCACGCGGGAATGCTTGACTTGACTCATGAAAGGACTCCGTTGTTATTTCTGAGTGCTGGACGCGGAAATTGCCTGTTATGTTAACGTAAACCCCCGCATTCCGGGGAGGGAGAAAGTATGCGCATCGGTGTCCCCCGGGAGATCAAGACCCTGGAGGGGCGGGTTTCCCTCATCCCGGCGGCCGCCGCCGAGCTGGTGCGCGCGGGCCACACGGTCTGTGTGGAGGCGGGCGCCGGGTTACCGAGCGGCTATACGGATGCGGATTACCTGGCGGTCGGTGTGACGATCCTGCCGGACGCACCGACCCTCTATGGGGCCGTCCAGCTGATCATCAAGGTCAAGGAGCCGCAGCCGGAAGAGCTGGCATTGTTGCGCAGCGATCACCGGCTGTTCTGCTACCTGCATCTCGCCGCCAACCTGGAGCTCATGCGGGCCCTGCAGGGCATCGGCCTCACGGCCGTGGCCTTCGAGACCGTGGAGGAGGCCGGCCGGCGCCTCCCTCTGCTCGCCCCCATGAGCGACATCGCAGGCGGGCTCGCGGTGCAGATTGGGGCGCAGCTGCTGTGCATGCCAGCCGGCGGCAAGGGCTTGCTGCTTGGCGGTCTGCCGGCAGCGGAGCGCGGTCACGTGGTGGTCCTCGGTGCCGGCATGGCGGGCAGCAACGCCGCGGCCATGGCCGCAGGGATGGGCGCGCGGGTCACCGTTTTAGATCACGACCATGACCGGCTGGCCGCCATGCGGGCCCTGGGGGGCGGCGTCACGGCGCTGTATCCGTACCAGCAGACCATCGACGAAGCGGCCCGCGCGGCGGATCTGCTCATCGGTGCCGTACTGATCACCGGTGCCCGTGCCCCGCACCTGGTCAGCGCCCAGGTGGTGCGGGCCATGGCGCCCGGCAGCGTAGTGGTGGACATTGCCGTGGATCAGGGCGGCTGCATCGAGACCACGCGGCCCACCAGCTGGGCGGAGCCGACCTACGTGTGGGAAGGCGTGGTGCACTTCGCCGTGACCAACATGCCGGGCGCGGTGCCGCGCAGCGCCTCCCAGGCCCTGTCGGCGGCGCTCATCCCCTACGCCCTGCGCTTGGCGGGCGAGCACTGGGAAGAACACCCCGCGCTTGCCGCCGGTGTGAACCTGCGGGCGGGCCAAGTGGTCTATCCTGCCTTGCAGTCGCTCGCCTGAAAACGCGACAATCCAAGGCCTTAACTCCAATTGTTCCGGTAAAGGCTCATCTTGCAGGCGTCTCCGAACACATCCGACCGGGCCGGTGACGGCCATTCGCTGGGCCGCGGCCTGCGCGAGGGCGCCCTCTACGTGTTTGGCGCCGTGGCCTGTTATCTGCTCGTTGCGCTGGTCACCTACCACCCCAACGACCCCGGCTGGTCCCAGAGCGGGGCGGCGTCGGGTGTGGCCAATGTGGGCGGCCGGGCCGGCGCCTGGCTGGCAGACCTGCTGTTGTACGTGTTCGGTTACATGGCCTTCCTGTTTCCGCTCATGGTGGGCTACGCCGGTTGGCTGCTGTTCCGCTGGCAGGGCCGGCCGGAGACGCGTCCCGCACACCTGCTGCTGCGCACCCTGGGTTTCGCCATCACCCTCGCGAGCGGCGCTTCCATCGCCTTTCTGCACTTCGGGCGTGGCGTCTCGGCACTGCCGCTGGATGCCGGCGGCGTGCTGGGCAATGTGGTCGGCGGCGGGCTTGCCGACGTGTTCAGTTTCGTGGGTGCCACCATCTTCCTGCTGGCCCTGTTTCTCACCGGCGTGACCCTGTTTACCGGCCTGTCCTGGCTGCGGCTCTCCGATGCCACCGGCGCGGCCACGCTGCGCCTGCTGCGTTGGCTATTCAGCCGGGGTGATGCGCTGCGCGACTACCTGGCCGCGCGGCGCGCCCGCGCCGAGCGCGAGGAAAAGGTCAAGGTGGTGAAGGAGAAGGTCGCCAAGCGGCTGCCGCCGCGCATTGAGCCGGTGGTCCCCAAGCTGGCCGAGCCCGTGCAGCGCGTGGAAAAGGAACGCCAGACGGTGCTGTTCGAGCCGAGTGCCGAGGAAGGACTGCCGCCGCTCACCCTGCTCGACGAGGCCCGGGCCAGTGGCAAGCAGATCTCGCCCGAGGCCCTGCAGGCGGTGTCGCGCCTGGTGGAGATGAAGCTCCAGGACTTCGGCGTGGAGGTGCAGGTCACCGAGGTGCATCCCGGCCCGGTGATCACGCGCTACGAAATGCAGCCTGCGGCGGGTGTGAAGGTGAGCCAGATCGCCAACCTCGCCAAAGACCTGGCCCGTTCCCTCTCGGCCATCAGTGTCCGCGTGGTGGAGGTGATCCCGGGCAAGAACACCGTGGGCCTGGAGATCCCCAACGAACATCGCGAGATCGTGCGGCTTTCCGAGACTCTCAAATCCAAGGAATACGAGGACGCCAAGTCACCCCTGACCCTGGCCCTGGGCAAGGACATCGGCGGCAATCCGGTGGTCGCCGACCTGGCCAAGATGCCCCACCTGCTGGTGGCGGGCACCACCGGCTCGGGCAAGTCGGTGGCCATCAACGCCATGATCCTGAGCCTGCTCTACAACGCCACCGCGCGTGACGTGCGACTCATCATGGTGGACCCGAAGATGCTGGAGCTCTCGGTGTACGAGGGTATCCCGCACCTGCTCGCCCCCGTGGTCACCGACATGAAGGACGCCGCCAACGCGCTGCGCTGGTGCGTGGCCGAGATGGAGCGGCGCTACAAGCTCATGGCGGCCCTGGGCGTGCGTAACATCGCCGGATTCAACAAGAAGGTGAAAGAGGCCATCGCCGCGCATCAGCCGCTCAAGGACCCCACCTGGAAGCCCATTGTCCCTGATGCCCCGGAACTGGAGGACGAGCGCCCGCTGCTGGAGCCGCTGCCCTATATCGTGGTCATCGTGGACGAGCTCGCGGACATGATGATGGTGGTGGGCAAGAAGGTGGAGGAGCTCATCGCCCGGCTGGCGCAGAAGGCACGTGCCTCGGGCATCCACCTGGTCCTGGCCACCCAGCGCCCGTCGGTGGACGTGATCACCGGCCTCATCAAGGCCAACATCCCCACCCGCATCGCCTTCCAGGTCTCCTCGCGCATCGACTCGCGCACCATCCTGGACCTGATGGGCGCCGAGGCCCTGCTCGGTCACGGCGACATGCTGTTCCTGGCGCCCGGCCACGGGGTGCCGAATCGTGTGCACGGCGCCTTCGTCAGCGACGACGAGGTGCACCGTGTGGTCGAAAATCTCAAGAAGCGCGGTGCGCCGGAATACATCGACGAGATCATCAAGGGCATACCCGAGGGCGGTGGCGATTTCGCCGCGGGCGGCGGTGGCGACGGGGAGGGCGGCGAAAGCGATCCGCTCTACGATCAGGCCGTGCAGATCGTACTGGAGAGCCGCCGCGCCTCGGTTTCGGGTATCCAAAGAAGGCTGAAAATCGGCTACAACCGGGCCGCGCGACTTGTCGAAGAGATGGAGAAGGCGGGTCTGGTGGGCCCGCTGCAATCGAACGGCAACCGCGAGGTGCTCGCACCCGCCCCCATACAGGATTAAGCCACATGAAACGCCTTGCCGCCGCCGCCCTGGCGGCGCTGCTCTCGCTGTCTTTGTCCGCCCAGGCCGCCGATGGCCAGCAGCACATGGACCAGTTCCTCGCGGGCCTGAAGACCATGCGCGCCGATTTCTCGCAAATCGTCGTCGACCCGGACGGCACGGTCGTCGAGGAGACCTCGGGTGAGCTGCTGATCTCCCGCCCGGACCGCTTCCGCCTGCAATACACCGCGCCCTATGAGCAGCTCTACGTGGCTGACGGTGAACGGGTCTGGATGTACGACAAGGATCTTGAACAGGTCACGGTCAAGCAGCAGGGCGAGGCCCTGGGCAGCACGCCTGCGCTGCTCCTTTCCAGCACCGAGCCGCTCGCTCGGAATTTCGAGGTGACCGAGCTCGGCGAGCGCGAGGGTACCACCTGGCTGGAACTCAAGCCGCGCCGCCAGGACGCCAGCTTCGAATCGGTGCAGCTCGGCTTTCGTGACGGCGCACTGAACACCATGGCCATGGTGGATGGCTTCGGCCAGCGCACCCGCCTGGAATTCAGGCACATCGAACGCAACCCGCGCCTGGAGGCAAACGCCTTCCGCTTTACGCCGCCGAAGGGCGTCGACGTCATCGGCGAAGACGAGTGAGCGACGACCTGTTCACCCCGCCCGCGGCCGGGGACGAAGGCACCCTGCGACCGCTCGCCGATCGCATGCGCCCACGCGGCATCGACGACTTCTTCGGCCAATCGCACCTGCTCGGCTCGGGCAAACCCCTGCGCATCGCGCTGGAGTCCGGCCACCTGCACTCCATGATCTTCTGGGGCCCGCCGGGCACCGGCAAGACCACCCTGGCGCGCATGATCGCCAAGAACGCCAACGCCCATTTCCTCACGCTTTCGGCCGTGCTGTCGGGCGTGAAGGAGATCCGCGCCGCCATCGACGAGGCCAAGGCGGTGCGCGCCCGCGAGCACAAGGGCGCGGTGCTGTTCGTGGACGAGGTGCACCGCTTCAACAAGTCCCAGCAGGACGCCTTTTTGCCCCACGTGGAGGACGGCACCGTCACCTTCATCGGCGCCACCACGGAGAACCCGTCCTTCGAGCTGAACAACGCCCTGCTGTCCCGGGCGCGTGTGTACGTGCTCAAGAGCCTCACCCCGGACGACCTGGTCGGCATCCTGCAGCGCGCCCTGCACGACGAGGTCCGCGGCCTGGGCAAACGCCCGCTGGACATCTCCGACGAACTGTTGCGCCGCATCGCCGAGGCCGCCGACGGCGACGCGCGCCGCGCCCTCAACCTGCTGGAGATCGCCGCCGATCTGGCCGAGCCGGTGGACGGCCGCGAAGTGGTGGATGGGCAGGTGCTGGGCGAGGTGCTGGCAGGCGGCGTGCGCCGCTTCGACAAGGGCGGCGAGGCCTTCTACGACCAGATCTCCGCCCTGCACAAATCCGTGCGCGGCTCCGCGCCTAACGCGGCCCTGTACTGGTTCGCGCGCATGATCGACGGCGGCGTCGACCCGCTGTACGTGGCGCGCCGCGTGGTGCGCATGGCCAGCGAGGACATCGGCAATGCCGACCCGCGCGCCCTGCAACTGGCCCTCAACGCCTGGGACGTGCAGGAGCGCCTGGGCTCGCCGGAAGGGGAGCTGGCCATCGCCCAGGCCGTGGTGTACATGGCCTGCGCGCCCAAGAGCAATGCCGTCTACACGGCGTACAACGCGGCCCTGGCGGACGTGAAACAACACGGCAGCTACGAGGTGCCCATTCACCTGCGCAACGCGCCCACCAGGCTGATGAAGGAACTGGGCTACGGCCACGCCTACCGCTACGCCCACGACGAGCCGGACGCCTATGCGGCGGGGGAGCGCTATTTCCCCGAGGAAATGCCCGAGCGCGACTACTACAAACCCGTCCCGCGCGGCCTGGAACAGAAGATCGCCGAAAAGCTGGCCCATCTGCGGGAGCTGGATCGGAAAGCGCGGGGGAAAAAAGCGTGAAACACGGGGAACACGAGGAACACGGGGACGGGAAAATCGTTATGTCCGCGGCCAGAATGACCTGTGGGAGCGGCCTCAAGCCGCGATCCCCTGGCCAAACCGCGTATCGTGGCCAGAAGGCCGCTCCCACAAGAGAAGTGGATTTCCCCGTGTTCCCCGTGTCCCCCGTGGTTAATGCTTTTCCCATCAAGGCCGGACAATGAAGCAACTGCTGCTGGTGGGATTCGGCGGGGCGCTCGGGTCGATGTTGCGGTTCGGGATGTCCACGGGGTTGCATGCCCTGGTGGGCCGCACCTTTCCGTGGGGCACGCTGTTTGTGAACGTGACCGGGTCCTTCGTGATGGGGCTGGTGTACGTGCTGCTCATCGAGCGTGTGGCGCTGGGGCCGGAGTGGCGCGCCCTGCTGATGGTGGGGCTGCTCGGCGGCTACACTACATTTTCCAGTTTTTCCATCGAGACCCTGAACCTCATCGAGAGCGGCGATCTGCTGCGCGCCGCCGTGAACGTGCTGGCCAGCGTGGTGCTGTGCCTGGCCGCGGTATGGGTGGGGGTGAGTGTGGCGAGGCAGGTATGAACGTGACCGACGTGACCGTGGCGCGCCTTTACCTTACCGAGGGCCATGCCCAACTGGAGGCCCTGCTCAAGCGCCTGCACCAGCTGGAGAAACTGCGCGGCGTGACGGTCTACCGCGGCATCGCCGGCATCGGCCCCTCGGGCGAACTGCACACCGCCAAACTGGTGGACCTGTCCCTGGAACTGCCCATCGTGGTGGAGTTTTTCGACACACCCGATAAAATCGCCGCCGCCATCGACCACCTGCAACCCCTCATCAAGCCCGGCCACCTGCTCACCTGGCCGGCGCAGGTGAATGTTTGAAAGGCAAAAGGCAAAAGCTTTAACCACGGGGGACACGGGGAACACGGGGAAATCCAATTCTTTTGTGGGAGCGGCCTTCTGGCCGCGACACGCCGTTTGGCCAAGGTGATCGCGGCCCGAGCGCCTACAGGTCCTTCTGGCCATGGCATCACGATTTTTTCGTCCCCGTGTTCCCCGTGTCCCCCGTGGTTAATGCTTTTTTCTTCGACCGGATTTTGAAAGGCTGAACCATGCTCGACCCGCGTCTGTTTCGTAGTGATCTCGAGGCCACTGCCGCCAAGCTGGCGCGGCGGGGCTTCATGCTCGACACCGCTGCCATCGCCCGCCTGGAGGCGGAGCGCAAGGAGTTGCAGACGCGTACCCAGGAGTTGCAGGCGGAGCGCAACGCCAAGTCCAAGGCCATCGGCCAGGCCAAGGCCAAGGGCGAGGATGCGGCGCCTTTGATGGCGGCCGTCGCCGGACTGGGCGACAAGCTCAAGGAGGCTGAGACGCGACTGGCAGCCATCCAGGAGGAACTGAATGCCATCGCCCTGGGCGTGCCCAACATCCCCCACGAGTCGGTGCCCGAGGGCAAGGACGAGAATGACAACGTGGAGGTGCGCCGCTGGGGCACGCCCCCCACGTTCGATTTCGAGCCGAAGGACCACGTGGACCTGGGCAACGGCCTGGGCATGCTCGACTTCGACACCGCCGCCAAGATCACCGGCGCGCGCTTTTCCTTCATGCAGGGCCCCCTGGCGCGCCTGCACCGCGCGCTCATCCAGTTCATGCTGGACACCCACACCGGCGAGCACGGCTACACCGAGACCTACGTGCCTTACCTGGTGAATGCCGACAGCCTGCGCGGTACCGGCCAGCTGCCCAAGTTCGAACAGGACCTGTTCGCCCTGCGCGGCGAGCAGAACTACTACTTGATCCCCACCGCCGAGGTGCCGGTCACCAACATCGCCCGCGACGAGATCATCGAGGCGGTGAAGATGCCGGTGAAATACGTGGCCCACACCCCCTGCTTCCGCAGCGAGGCCGGCGCCTACGGCAAGGACACCCGCGGCATGATCCGCCAGCACCAGTTCGAGAAGGTGGAGTTGGTGCAGATGGTGCGGCCGGAAGATTCCTGGCAGGCCCTGGAGGACCTGACCGGCCATGCGGAGAAGATCCTGCAAAAGCTCGGTCTGCCGTACCGCGTGATGGCCCTGTGCGCGGGCGACATGGGCTTTTCCTCCGCCAAGACCTACGACCTGGAGGTCTGGCTGCCGGGGCAGGGCAAGTACCGGGAGATCTCCTCCTGCTCCAACTTCGTGGACTTCCAGGCCCGCCGCATGCAGGCCCGCTGGCGCAACCCCGAGACCGGCAAGCCCGAACTGCTGCACACCCTCAACGGCTCCGGCCTGGCCGTGGGCCGCGCCCTGGTGGCGGTGATGGAAAACTACCAGCAGACCGACGGCAGCCTCCGCATCCCGGAGGCCTTGCAGCCCTACATGGGCGGGGTGGCGGTCCTGTCACGCTGAGGCGATATCAAGAGAAAACACGGGGACACGGGGGGACACTGGGGGACACGGGGCAAGAAGGGCTGGCTACAACGGTGAAATGTGACCAAGGGACAGGCTCCTGCCGGTGTTTTCTTTACACGTAGGTGTTCTTGCCCCGTGTTCCCCGTGTCCCCCGTGGTTAATGCTTTTTCCCTTACCGAATATTAAGCATTCCTAATGAGATATAACGAAACAACCTTCCGGGGGATACACTTCCGGGCAATGTCGGCTTTCAGGCCCTGAGATTTCCCATGGATTTTCTACCCGTTTTCATGAACGTGCGCGGCCAGCCGGTGCTGGTGGTCGGTGGCGGTGAGGTGGCGGCGCGCAAGACAGCGCTGTTGCAGGAGGCCGGCGCCAAGGTCGGCGTGGTGGCCCCCGAACTGTGTCAGAACCTGCTGAGCGAGGCGGAAGAACACCGCATCAACTGGCGCCGCGGTCATTTCACCCCGTCCGACCTTGACGGCCGCATGCTCGTGGTGGCCGCCACGGATGACCAGGACGTGAACCGCGAGGTTTCCCAACTCTGCAGGAAGAACGGCATCCCGGTGAACGTGGTGGACAACCCGGAGCTGTGCAGTTTCGTGATGCCGTCCATCATCGACCGCTCGCCGGTGCAGATCGCCGTCTCCACGGGCGGCGCCTCGCCGGTGCTGGCGCGGCTGCTGCGCACCCGCCTGGAGGCCGCCATTCCCTCCACCTACGGCCGTCTGGCCGCCATGGTGGAGCGCTACCGCAATGAGGTGAAGGCCCGTTTCAAGGACGTCACCGCCCGGCGCGTGTTCTGGGAGGGCATCCTCCAGGGCCGCATCGCCGAACTGGTGTTCTCGGGCAAGGACGACGAGGCCGAGCGCGCCCTGCAAAAGGCCATCGCCGAGGGCGAGGAGCGCAACGAGGGCGAGGTCTACCTGGTGGGCGGCGGCCCCGGCGACCCGGACCTGCTCACCTTCCGCGCCCTGCGCCTCATGCAGCAGGCCGATGCGGTGGTCTATGACCGGCTGGTTTCCGAAGACGTGCTGAACCTGTGCCGCCGCGATGCCGAGCGTATCTACGTGGGCAAGGAGCGCGACAACCACGCCGTGCCCCAGCACCAGATCAACCAACTGCTGGTGGATCTCGCCAAGCAGGGCAAGCGCGTGTGCCGTCTGAAGGGCGGCGACCCCTTCGTGTTCGGTCGCGGCGGTGAAGAGATCGAAACCCTCATGGCCAACGGCGTCACCTTCCAGGTGGTGCCGGGCATCACGGCGGCCCTCGGCACCGCCGCCTATGCCGGCATGCCGCTCACCCATCGTGACCATTCCCAGGCGGTGGTGTTCGTCACCGGCCACCTGAAGGACGGCACCATGAACCTGAACTGGAAGAGCCTGGCGGCCCCGAACCAGACCGTGGTGTTCTACATGGGCCTCAAGGGCCTGCCGGTCATCTGCGAACAGCTCCAGGCCCACGGCCTGCCGCAGGACACCCCGGTCGCCCTGGTCCAGCAGGCCACCACGCCACGCCAGCGCGTGTTCACCGGCACGCTCGGCACCATCAACGACGACATCGCCGGCCGCGAGATCCAGCCGCCCACCCTCATCGTGGTCGGCCACGTGGTGAAACTGCACGAAAAGCTCAACTGGTTTCGCTCCGAAGAGCAGATCCGCCGCGGGGAGCACTGAACAGCGAAGAATTGAAGGATTAACACAGAGACACGGAGACGCAGAGAACACAGAGAAGGAAAAACTCGGGGCAAGTGGCATAGTGCGCCACCGACCCGCACCTCAACCCCTCTGTGCTCTCTGCGTCTCTGTGTTGGATGTTTTTCCTGATTAGCTCGTGGGCCGGAGCTGGTCCGGGCGGACGCGGGAGGCGAGGGCTTCGTCGGCGGCGTCCACGTCCACGGTGTTGCCTTCGGCGTCGATCAGCGGCTGATCGAATTCATTCCAGCCGCGTACGCCGGTCTTGAGCGAGACGACGTCCTTGAAGCCCATCTGCTGCATCACGTCGGCGGCGAGCACGGAGCGGTTGCCCGAGCGGCAGATGACGACGATTTCACGCGCGTGGCCGGCGGCCAGTTCGGGGATGGTGTCGTCGTAATCCCAGTCACAGGAAGACTCCAGAATACCGCGCGGTACGTTGATGGAACCGGGGATGTGCATGGCCTGGAACTCCGCCGGTTCGCGTACGTCAACGAGCAGGAGATCGGTTTTCTGCTCCAGCTTCTCGGTGAGGTCCCAGGGCATGATTTCCCGGACGCGAGTGAGGGCTTCGGTGACCAGATCGGTGTAGCGTTTCATCGTGTACCTTATGAATCATTCAGGTGTGGCGCGATTCTAGCGTGTATGCGCCCGGCGTGAAATTTTGTCTGCCCGTGCGTCGTTTGCGGGCACAGCCACGGAGAACTTCATGAGTTCCGAAAAAATCATCCCTATTGTCAAGACCGACGACCCGGAACGCGACTTCGCCGCCGAGGCGTGCCAGGCGAAGGAGCCGTATGCACTCATGGTGCTGGGCGACAGTATGGCGCCGGAGTTTGCGGAAGGCGACGTGATCGTCATCGACCCGGAAGGCATGGCAAAAGACGGAGCATTCGTGATCGCCTGGCACAACGAGGAGTACATCTTCCGGCAGCTGCGCATCGCAGATGGCAAGTGGTACATCGCCGCCGTGAACCCGTCCTATCCCACCCAGGAACTCTCCGGGGCGGACGCCGTGAAGGGCGTCATCATCCAAAAGAAAATGCCCGGCGGCCACAAGAACCGCAAGAACTACGCGTGATGCAAGAAGAAGCATAAACACGGGGAACACGGCAGGGCCAGATCGCTTCAACCAGTTGACGTGCAGCGGCCAAACTGATCTCCTGGCACCTTCTCAACGGAAGGCCAGCCATGCCCAGTCACGACCTCATGCAACACTTGTCCGTCATCCCCCGATCCCCGTATTGACCGCAACAAGAAGCATGATTTGGCGGAAATGCTGTTTGTGGCGGTCTGCGCCACCCTCAGCGGAGCCGCGGGTTGGGCCGATATCGTGGAATTTGCCGAAAACCGTCTCGACTGGCTGCGGTGTTTCATCCGGCTGGAGAACGGCATTCTGGTAGATGACACCTTCGCCCGCGTGCTCTCCAGTCTAAGCCCCAAGGCACTGAATGACTGCTTCCCGAGCTGGCTGGAGGATTTGCGGGAGACGAATGGCGGCCGACTCATCGCTATCGATGGCAAAACCCTGCGTC
>Ga0265293_10002205_pt1 | contig 40113 bp, 38 predicted proteins | sample Munlanlewell138R_FD_192505 | JGI IMG/M metagenome (GOLD analysis project Ga0265293, IMG submission 192505) | Leachate microbial communities from a municipal landfill in Southern Ontario, Canada - Leachate well 138R | ecosystem: Engineered > Solid waste > Landfill > Unclassified | place: Canada... | reverse complement strand
CAATTTCTTTGACAACACTCAACTTAAAAGACATACTATAATCGCGTTGAGTGCGTTTTACATATTTTTTTCTTTCTTCCATAATAACGATTTCTTTTTTGTATCGCTATTTCAGGACGGGACATAAATATTAGATAAAAAGGCAGGTTAATTTAAACTGCCTTTTTTTATGCTTAAATGAAATATTAGACCATATAATCAATGAGTTGTATGCGAAAAACGATACATTTGTAAGTAACAATGTTCTTCTTAACAAAGAATTTATACACAGAAACAAAAAAAACTTTAAATTTGATGTATGAGCCTATTGTTTTTAATGAAAATGATATTGAAATTTGCAGTTCAAAATCAAACCAAAAAAATCACAACACGAGTGCACGATTTAAATAAGGAATTATTTTTGCATTTTGTTTTTTGAAGATCAATCAAATTGCTGAAGTTCTTTTGATTAGAAAGTTTGATACAAACAAGAGTCGTTCGTCAGCATTAACAACTTAGTACTTTTTGTAAGTGAATAGAAATTTAAACATTCCTTTTCAAAGGATTTATTTACCGACAAAGATTAGAGTAAAATCGATTATAAATCGATTGAATAAGTCTTTGTTTTTAAAATCGCGTTTTGTTGCTGTTCGCTCTAACTATATTTATAGCGAGAAGTTGACCATTGCCTATGCAAATATCAGAGTTTGAAAAGTATTCATAGCGCCGCTTTTTTAGTTTAATCATTATTTTATTTTTAAAAAAGAAGTTTTATGAATATTAAATATTTCGACCTGATCAATCAGACTTATTATTTCCCTCAAGAAGAGTTTTCCTTAAGAAAAGACCATTTGCTTTTTCACAACATCGATTTGATGCAATTGGTAGAGCAATATGGTACACCATTGAAATTCACTTATTTGCCACAAATTTCAAATAATATCAACAAGGCAAAAGGTTGGTTTATTAAAGCAATGGAAAAACATAAGTACGAAGCAAAATACTATTATTGCTATTGTACCAAAAGTTCTCATTTTGAATATGTGATGAATGAAGCCTTTAAAAACGATATTCACATCGAAACATCGTCGGCTTTTGACATTAATATTGTAGAACATTTATTGAAAAAAGGAAAAATAAATAAAAATACTTATGTAGTTTGTAACGGATTTAAGCGCGATCAATACATTGAAAATATTGCTCGTTTAATGAACAACGGACATAAGAAAACCATTCCGGTCATCGATAATTATGAAGAATTAGACTTGCTTCAAGAAAAAATTAAAGGCAAGTTTCAAATCGGAATTCGAATTGCTTCTGAAGAAGAGCCTAAGTTTGAATTTTATACTTCAAGATTAGGAATTGGTTATAAAAACATATTGCCTTTTTATAGAAAAACCATCGCCGAAAATCAAGGTGTAGAATTAAAAATGCTTCACTTCTTTATCAATACGGGCATTAGAGACAATGCTTATTATTGGAATGAATTGTTGAAATGTATGAAAGTTTACACCAATCTAAAAAAAGAATGTCCAACTTTGGATAGCTTGAATATTGGAGGTGGATTTCCGATAAAAAACTCATTGGCTTTCGATTATGATTATGATTATATGGTAGATGAAATCATCAATCAAATCAAAATAGCTTGTGAAGAAGCAGAAGTAGATGTTCCTAATATTTTTACAGAGTTTGGTTCGTTTACTGTTGGAGAATCTGGTGGAGCGATTTATCAGGTTTTGTACCAAAAACAACAAAACGACCGTGAAAAATGGAACATGATCGATTCGTCTTTCATTACTACTTTGCCAGATACTTGGGCTATTAATAAGCGATTTGTTATGTTGGCGGTCAATCGTTGGAACGAAGCTTACGAGCGCGTTTTTTTAGGTGGATTGACTTGTGATTCAGATGATTATTACAACTCTGAACAAAACTTAAATGCAATTTATTTACCGAAATTCAACAAGGACAAACCTTTATATATTGGTTTTTTCAATACAGGAGCTTATCAGGAAACCATTGGTGGTCAGGGAGGAATTCATCACTGCTTGATACCACAACCCAAACATATTTTGATCGACAGAGACGAAAACGGAATTTTGGCAACTGAAGTTTTTTCAGAACAACAAACCGCAGACGATGTAATGCAAATCTTGGGTTATTCTAGAAATGAACAAAAAAAATAACAATAATATATCTAAGTTAAAAGAAGATGAAAGGACCAATTTCTCAATTTATTGAGCACAATTACAGACATTTCAACGCAGCTGCATTAGTAGACGCTGCAAAGGGCTACGAACAACACTTGTTGGAAGGTGGAAAAATGCTCATTTCATTAGGTGGGGCCATGTCCACAGCTGAATTGGGTGTTTCTTTGGCGGAGATGATTCGTCAGGATAAAGTACATTTTATTTCTTGTACAGGAGCAAACTTGGAAGAAGACGTAATGAACCTTGTGGCGCATTCACATTATAAAAGAATTCCAAATTGGAGAGATTTAACTCCAGAACAAGAACGTGAGTTGTTAGATAGTCACTACAACCGAGTAACCGACACTTGTATTCCAGAAGAAGAGGCATTTCGTAGATTACAAAAACATTTAGAAGACGTTTGGCACGAAGCAGAAGCTAAAGGAGAGCGTTATTTGCCACACGAATATCTTTATAAAGTAGTAAATTCTGGTGTTTTGGAGCAATATTATGAAATCGATCCAAAAAACTCTTGGATTGTTGAAGCAGCTAAGAAAAACCTTCCGATTGTATGTCCAGGTTGGGAAGATTCAACCACTGGAAATATCTTTACTTCCAATGTAATCAAAGGAAAATTAAAAGCATCTACCGTAAAATCTGGTATTGAATACATGATTTATTTAACGGAATGGTACCGAGCAAATTCAGGTGGTAAAGGAGTTGGATTCTTCCAAATTGCTGGTGGAATTTCAGGAGATTTCCCTATCTGTGTTGTGCCTATGATGTATCAAGATTTAGAGTGGGAAGACGTACCTTTCTGGTCTTATTTCTGTCAAATCTCTGATTCTACAACAAGTTATGGTTCGTACTCTGGAGCAGTTCCAAACGAGAAAATTACTTGGGGAAAATTAGATATAGACACACCAAAATTCGTGATCGAATCAGACGCGACTATCGTGGCGCCATTGGTATTTGCTTATGTCTTAGGTCAGTAAAAATAATTTAAAAAAAAGCTCTAAATAATTTGCAAAATATACAAGAGCAATAGTATTTTTGAAGCATCATAATTAGTAAACGAATGAAACGAATAATTGTTGATTACGCAAAATTAACAAACGAAATTTTAACGCTTTTAGTTGAGAAATTTCCCGATGGATACGACGATTCAGACATTGTCAGATTTACCAATGCCAGAGGCGAAATGATTGAGGCTGTGGAAGTTTCTACAGAGGATACGATATACCTTGTTAAAGTGAGCATGAAACTTCAAGACCGTATTGAAAGTTTTGAGGACGATGAAGAAGACATTATCCCAGAAGACAATATCAGCGTTAAAGATATTGATTTGGAAGTGGAAGATGAGGAAGAAGAAGACGACGAGGAACCTCTGGATGAGATGCCAGACGAAGAAGACGAAGAAGAAGAATAAAATAAGAAAACCCGGATACTTAAAAAGGTCCGGGTTTTTTAATTATAGAAACGAAGTTAATTTCTTATTGTTCAATTTCCTTTAAAGAACTCATCTTTTTATAAGCCAAGAATCCTTTAATATCTTCAAAGTGTTCTTTGACGCGTTTGTTACCAAATTCAAAAACTTTTTCTGCCAATCCGTCTAAGAAATCACGATCGTGCGAAACCAAAATCACGGTTCCTTCAAAATCGTTCAAAGCATCTTTAATAATGTCTTTGGTTTTCATGTCTAAATGGTTGGTAGGCTCATCGAGAATCAATAAATTGTATGGTTCCAACAACAATTTAATCATTGCCAAACGCGTTTTTTCTCCACCAGAAAGCACTTTTACTTTCTTATCAATATCATCTCCAGAAAACATAAAAGCTCCTAAAATATTCTTTATTTGCGTACGAATGTCTCCTTCTGCAATACGATCGATGGTTTCAAAAATGGTAAGATTTTCATCTAATAACGAAGCTTGGTTCTGTGCAAAATATCCGATTTTAATATTGTGGCCAATTTCAATTGAACCTTCATAATCGATTTCGCCCATAATGGCTTTCACCATGGTAGATTTACCTTCACCGTTTTTACCGACCAAAGCTACTTTTTGTCCACGCTCAATAACCATATCAGCGTTTTTAAACACCACATGATCACCGTAAGTTTTGGTCATTTCTTTTACAATGACTGGATATTGCCCCGAACGAGCCGCTGGTGGAAATTTTAATCGCAAAGCCGATGTATCAACCTCATCCACTTCAACCAAAACTAATTTTTCTAACATACGAACGCGCGATTGTACTTGTTCGGTTTTAGAGAATGTACCACGAAAACGCTCGATAAACGCTTTGTTTTCAGCGATAAATTTTTGTTGTTCATCGTAAGCTTTTTGTTGGTGAATGCGACGGTCTTTACGCAATTCTAAATAATCGGTATATCGGGCTTTGTAATCGTAAATGCGTCCCATAGTTACTTCGATGGTACGATTGGTAATATTATCTACAAAAGCACGGTCGTGAGAAATCACCATGACCGCTTTTGCCGAATTTACTAAAAAGTCTTCTAACCACTGAATCGATTCGATGTCTAAGTGGTTGGTTGGCTCATCTAATAAAATAAGATCGGGTTTGAGTAAAAGAATTTTTGCCAATTCGATACGCATACGCCATCCACCAGAAAATTCAGAAGTAGGTCGGTCTAAATCTTCTTGAGTAAATCCCATTCCTTTGAGTACTTTTTCGACTTCGGCTTCGTAATTGACTTCCTCGATCGAATAAAATTTTTCGCTTAATTCCGAAACACGTTCGATGAGTTTCATGTACGCATCCGATTCATAATCGGTTCTTACGGTAAGTTGTTCGTTGATCTCTTCGATTTCGTTTTTCATAGCAAACACCTCAGCAAATGCTTTGGCAGCTTCATTTCTCACCGTACTGTCGTCTTCGGTTAACAAATGTTGCGGCAAATACGCAATAACGGCTTCTTTTGGCGCAGCTACGTTACCCAATGAGGGTTTGTTGATTCCGGCTACAATTTTTAATAAAGTAGATTTTCCGGCACCATTTTTACCCATTAGGGCAATTTTATCGTTTTCGTTGATAGCGAAAGTTACACCGCTAAATAAAGTGGTGGCACCAAATTGTACGGCCACATCGTTAACTGTAATCATTTTAGAAAAATAAGTTGTGCAAAGATAAATCAACTATTCAAAAACTGATCAACAAAAGACTGTCTTTTAATTTTTAGAGCGATTTAAAATTAAATAACCAAGTAAACCACCGACTACCGAAGCCAGAATAATTCCCATTTTAGCTTGATCTAAATATTCGGGGTGTTTATTCACGTCAAATGCCAATTCTGTAATGAATAATGACATTGTAAAACCAATAGAGGCAAGTAAACTAATTCCTAATAATTTAGACATGGTCATTCCTTCAGGTTTCGGAATCCATTTTAATTTAATTATCGCAGCTACCAATCCAAAAACTCCAATTACTTTACCTAAAAGTAATCCTAAAGCCACACCAATTGTTACATTAGTAATACCATCAGAAAAAGATATTGGAATTGCGGCATTACACAAGGCAAAAATAGGCATTACTATAAAAGCAACGAAGCTGTGCATTCCGTGTTCTAGTCTTTGTGAAGGTGGCAGTGCGTCTTTGGTTAGCGATCGCATTTCTTCTATTAAATGTATTTGTTCTCCAGTTAGATTAGGGTCTTTGTCTTCGGGGTCAAGTTTATAAAAACGTTGACGCAATTCGTTCATTTTAAAAGAGAAAAATTGTTCGTTGATGCGTGCGTTTGCCGGAATAGCAAAAGCAGCTAAAACTGCAGCTATAGTAGCATGTACGCCCGAAAGTAAAAAGGCCAGCCAAATACCGCCAATTCCGATAATGGCATAAAAAATGGGGCTTTTGAATCCTAATCGATTGCAAATAAGCAACAAAGCAAATAGTGCAATCCCTATGGATAAATATAATAAGTTAAGTTCAGAAGTATAAAACAAGGCGATAACCATTACAGCTCCAAGGTCATCTACGATGGCTAAAGCTGTTAAAAACACTTTTAGCGATAATGGTATTTTGTTTCCTAAAAGATATAAAACACCCAGTGCAAATGCAATATCTGTAGCCATTGGAATTCCCCAACCGTGAGCGGCTCCAGTTCCACCATTAAAAAAAATGTAAATCAATGCGGGGAAAAGCATTCCACCAATTGCGGCAATAATTGGTAAAGCGGCTTTTTTTGGTGAAGCTAATTCACCGTTACTCAATTCTCTTTTTAATTCTAGACCGACTACAAAAAAGAAAATAGCCATTAATCCGTCGTTGATCCAATGATGCAATGACATTTTAAGTTCAAAATCGCCAAAAGAAAATCCAATTTGATGTTTCCAAATACTGTGATAAGCCTCTGCCCATGGTGAATTGGCGAAAAATATCGCAACTACCGCTGCGACAAATAGGACCATTCCACTGGTTGTTGACTTACTAATAAAATGATTAACCGGATTAACAATGTACTTATCTACCGGACTTAAATTCAAATTGGGCTCCATATAGTTTTATTTTTTACTTCGCAAAGATAGCGGAATAATCAAAAACAGACAAAGACAATTCGTTGAAAATGACAGATTAATTTCTTCCTTTAGCCTTAATCATTTGTTCTAATAAATCCCACATTTCCTTCGGAATTTGTTCCAACAAATTAAATTGTCCAGCACCTTGTAGCCATTCGCCACCATCGATTGTAATTACTTCACCGTTGATATAAGCCGAAAAATCCGATACTAAATACGCCGCAAGATTCGCCAATTCTTGGTGTTCTCCCATACGGCGTAAAGGAACTTGTTTAGAAAGATCTAATTTTTCTTTTAAATCGCCAGGCAATAATCGGTCCCAAGCGCCTTTGGTTGGAAATGGACCTGGAGCAATGGCGTTCATTCGAATTCCGTATTTTGCCCATTCAACAGCCAAACTACGAGTCATGGCTAAAACGCCCGCTTTCGCAGTGGCACTTGGCACTACATAAGCAGATCCTGTCCACGCATAGGTTGTTACAATATTTAAAACTGTTTTATTGGTTTCGCCTTTATCGATCCAATGTTTTCCAAGTGCAAGTGTACAGTTTTTACTTCCTTTTAAAACAATGTCTATAATTGTGTCAAAAGCATTCGCAGACAATCGTTCGGTAGGAGAGATGAAGTTGCCTGCAGCATTATTAACTAAAATATCTACTTTGCCAAAAGTCGACAAAACTTCTTGTAACATCTTTTCAACTTGATCGTAATGTCGTACATCACAAGCTAAAGGCAAACAAGTTCCACCTGTTTTTTCTTCTAATTCTTTTGCTGTGTTTTGTAATTTTTCTAAATCGCGTGAAGTAATCGCAACTTTAGCTCCTAATTCTAAAAAATAACTAGTCATCGCTTTGCCCAAACCGCTTCCGCCGCCTGTGACAATGATAACTTTATCGGTTAGTGCGTCATCGCGCAGCATTTTATTTGTGAAGTTCATGGTTTTGGTTTTTAATTTATAATACGATAACTGAAAAATTCTGATCTAAAGGTTGTAGATTTTCAATTAATTTATCAATCATTTCTTGACCGAATTCTGTATATAAAGTTGCAAAATTATCTACACGTTCTTGCAAACTATTGTTGGGAAATAAGGCAATTTTTAAATCTTTCATGCGATCGATAGCGTCCTGATTTTTTAAACGTTCTGCTCTATAATAGCGTTTTTCCAAATTTTCTAAACCTTTGATTTGTTTTTGTTCTTGCGCTTTTACAGCACCAACAAACGAAGGATGCGTTTTTTCGGTTAAAGCTATTAAATCGTCAAACTGTTTTCTTAAAAATACTTTTTGTTGTTCAAAATCAAAGTCATTATTCGATAAATCATGTGTTTTTTTCTGAACAAAAGCTTCTTTTTTTAGAAAAAGTTCTTCCCAAGTAAGGTCTAGCTTTTCTCTTTTTGCATTCTGCTTTTCTGTTGCTAATAAAACCGAATTTCTCAATAACAGCATTGGGAAAGTTGTGTTATGTAACTCGAAAACTTTTTTCAATTCTAACCAATACGCCAATTCGCCACCACCACCAATATAGCAAAGGTTAGGCAAAATAACTTCTTGATATAATGGACGCAAAATCACATTCGGACTAAATTTTTCAGGATTTGAATCAACCAGTTTATAAATTTCGTCTTGAGTAAATTCTAAATCGGTATTCAAAACTTTATAAACATTTTCTTCAAAAACAATTCGCTCTCTCAATCCATTTTCAATATAAAATAAATTGATTTCGCGAGGATTTACCTGAATGTTATAATCTTTTAGAATATCATAACTTTCTTCCACCGCTTTGATAGACGATTGATTTTGCAATTCTTCTTTAATATGTGGAATGAAAAGTTTTTTCAATTCTGTATCATCACCATCTACAATAACCAAACCTTGATCTTTGAACAGTTCGTTGGCTAAAAAACGAGTAGCATCGGTTAAATTATCATGTTGTAAATAGGCGTTTTCAAACCAGTTAACCAATTGTTTGGCATTGTTTCCATGTGTTAAATGCTGTTTGAAATGATCAAAAACAGCTTGCAAACCTTCGGTTTCTAATCTTCCAACCGGTCCGGAAACTTCTTTATTCCACTGAAACTTGATCTTGTTGAAATTAAAAAAGTTGATTTCTTCAAAATCGTGATCTTCAGTTGCCATCCAGTAAATTGGAACAAAATTTTGATCTGGAAACGACTTTTTTAATTCTTTACATAAATTAATCGTTGAAATGATTTTATATAAAAAATACAATGGTCCGGTAAAAAGATTCAATTGATGCCCAGTTACCACCGTAAAAGTGTTTTTATCTTTGAGAAGATGAATGTTTTCCAGAGTTAAATCCGAAGGTTCAACGGATTGATATTGAGATAAAAGCTGTTTGTGTAAAACCTGCCTTTTCTCGTTAGGAAAAGTTTGCTTTTTCTCTTCAATCTGAAATTTGAAATTTTCTAAAGTAGGAAAACGATGATATAAAGGAGTTAATCGAGCATCTTGATTCAGATAATCGATCATTAATTTCGAAAAATAGCCCGTTTGTGAATAAGGGATTGAAAACATTCTTTTCTTTTTTTTCAAATTTACTAAATATGTTGAGATTGAAGAAGAGAAATGTTTTAAAGAGTTGCAGACTTTATGTTCCCTTATTTTTCTCTTCATTTTTCTTAATAGCTTTTTCGGAAATAAGAAACATAACAACGACTCCAATTATCAGTAGGAACATTCCAAAAAGTGCGTGTTGGTCGTTGTCGAAAGGAAGTAATGTTCTTGTAAAAGAAATTAAAATAAATACCAAACCAAGTACACATAATGCTTTTGCTCCGTAAATTTGTGCAAAATCCCAGTTTTTCTGATTTTTCATTGAACGGGCTGTACGATACCCATATAAACTATTGACTTTTTTAGGAGGAAAGAAGTACATTATTCCGCCTGCAATTATAAAAGTTAATCCTGACAGTAAAAGCATCGGATTAGTTGTTTCTAAAAGTGCATCTAAATCCATCATTTATTAACTTTTTAACTGCTGAATTGCTTTTTCTAATTCTTTGGGTTTTTGTGTTCCAATAATAAATGTTTTGCCGTTTTTGAGTTTAACAAACAAGCCTTCTTTGCCTCTGACGTTGTAAACCGTTCCGTATTTCATTGTCAACCGAACACCATAACCGCCTACAAATCCATAATTTATTACCTTAAAAGTTTCCATATCTTTCCAAGGAATCGTGCGTTTTACAAAGGGAACAAAACGAAACGAAAGCGTGTCACGAGTGATTTCTGTTTTTAACTGCATCGCATAAAATAGCAACAGGAATATTACAGGTATAATCAATGAAAAAATCACCGCTGAATCACTCATTGGATTATCGCCTATGGTTTTTTCAAAGATAATTTGTTGTATAAAAATGATGAAAGGCAGACCGCAGGCAAAAATAACAATGAGCCAAATCCACCATTGATTAAAACGTTGAGATTCTGTGAATAAAGGTTTCATAATTACAGTTTTTGTAGAAAGTTAACAATTGTTGTGATTAACTCTTCTTGTATAGGCAAATCAGGATTGTTGTATGAAGCCATATTTTCTTCGTCTTTAGTGATTTTTTTAAAAAGATGATTCATATTTTCAATAATAACTACGGTCGAATTTGGATTAGCTTTGTGTAATAATTCTGCCTCCTTTACCTTTACTTGTAAATCTTTAGTTCCGTTTATGATAAGAACAGGAATATTTAATTTAGCAATTTCTGTTTGCGGATTTCTTTTCATCCAATCAATTAAAAACGGTTGATTTTGTTCGATATACAATGACTTTAACATTGGATGAACATCTTTAACGATGTTTCCAGCTTTTAATTCGGTTAATATCTTGTCGTTGGCTTCGTTTAGCATAGGGGCTTGATTATTAATCTGTTCTCGCAAAATAGCATCAATCGGACTGCCAGAACCCGCTAAAGATATAAAAGCCGAAGCGTTATTTTGTATTGCCGACATTCCTACCAACGAGCCTTCGCTATGTCCAGCAACTACGACGTTTTTATATTCTAAAGTGTGTTTGAGATAATGGATAACAGTTTGCGCATCATCAATTCCGTGTTGAAAATCTATTGTAGGAAGCTCTTTATTGTTTTTTATCCAATATACCACTCGTTTGTCGTAAGTAAAAACATCATAGTTATTTTCTGCCAAGCCTTCTGCTAAAAATTTCAAGGAATTATTGACCGACATTCCTATAGTGTTTCCATTTCGGTCTGTAGGTCCGGAACCTGCGATCAATAAAATAACGGTTTCATTATTTGAAGTTTCGTATAAATCACCGGTGAGTTCTTCAGATATATTTACTTCTTTTATCTCATAGTTTTTTAAAGCAGACGAAGATATTGTTTTTTTAGCTTCTTCTTTTTTTAAATTCAATGTAAACGAATAGTTTCCTTGTTTAAAGGTACCTTGAATGTTTTGATCATCAACTAAAGTTCCTTCATAAGTCATCATTAGTTGATTTTGTTTTAAATAAAGAATGTTGTTTTCAAAACGTACTTCATTCATTTCTAATCCAAAAGCTCCTTGAGATGGACTGTCAGAAGTTGCTTTTAATTCATTGTTTTCATTGGTAATATGAATGACAAAAGGCAATTTTTGATTAGGAATTTCAATGTTTCCGTTCCACGTCCCTTCGATTTGGGCTAAAGAAGAAAAACTGAATATTAATAAACTGAAAATAAGAATGATTTGTTTCATAATGGATGATTTAGAATAAGAATAACGATAGGATTAATATTGTCAAAAAAACACCAACAAGAATCAAGTAGTCAGCTATTTTTTTTGCGTTTGATATGGTTTTAAAACTAAAATATACAATTAGGGCTTTTAATGCCAAAGCAATAAGTGATAAAATAGAAAAGCTTGTTATGACAATCATATCAATCGTAGAAGAAGGCAATAGCTCTGTAATACTGTTTTGATTTAATAATTTAGAAGTCATATCACTAAAAGTTCCTGTAATATTCCAAAATGTTAAGAAGTAATAGGGAATTCTTAGATAAAGCGATAAGTTTAGACAATCAATAAAACGTGTTTTGAGATTAATTATTTTTCCTGAAATAAAGAGAATAGCAGTCATCATTAATATTGCAGAAATGTTGCTGAGAAGCGTATTTAACACGCTTATTTCGGAGGCAAAATGCAAATCAATAGGAGAACCAAAAGTTGCCTTCATAAAAACAGCTAAAGTTGTTCCCGCAATAAAAACGATTAGGTTAATTGTCAGTAATTTCTTCTCGCCAAAAAATTCAATAGGGTTTAATAGTTTCTTCATAATGCTAAATATCAAGGTCTTTAATATGTTGAATCATATCGTCTAACTGGTTGCGAACCGTGGGATAACTCACGCCTAATTGCGATGCCATTTCTTTTAAACTGCCACTGGCTAAGAAAAAACGCAAAATAAATTCTTGTTCTTTGGGCGAAAGCTCTAAAAATACCGGCAACGGATAAGTTCCTTGAACAATCGTTTGGCAATGTTCACAGCTTAATTGCGACACGCTCAAAAGTTCTTCGCAACTGGGGCATAATGTAGGCAATTTTGCTTTCATGTTAAATAAAGTTAATTTTATTTTCAACTTTGTTTAAGCAAAAGTAAATAAAATTTATATATTATTCAACGAAGCAAATAAAAAAAATATCTTTTTTTGATGCATTTTTTGTAGAACAAATAGATGGTCGAGATTTTAAGGGCGTTTTTTCAATACTAAATTCCAGTTAATCATTAAAATAGCTCCCAGAATAATTAAAATTCCCATCCATTGCGAAAAGACAACTTGTTCGTTGAGAATAAGGTAGGCAAAACTCACCGAAACAGGCAGTTCCAGTGCAGAAACGATACTTCCCAGACCAACACCGACCAGAGGGAATCCTTTGTTTAAAAGAATGGGAGGGAGGATGGTTCCAAAAACAGAAAGTAAAATTCCCCAGGTATATAAGATAGAAAAATCAAACGGCTTGTTTGAAATAAAGTCTTCGGGTACTAATTCTACTTGGAAATATGCCGGAAGAATTTGTGTAGAAAAAGCAAAAATACCTACAATAATTGCCCCGCCATAAAGCATAAACAAACTGCGTTTGTATGGGTGGAGATGCTTGGCAACACTATTGGTGCTGAACAGCGTTATCGAAAAAGAAATAGCAGCAAGAAAACCAAAAAGGTAACCTTTTAAATCAAAAATGAGTTCGTTTTTTAATAGATTGGTTGCTAAAACAGTTCCTAACAAAACGAATAATACGGCTGTGATTTTTAACCAAGATATTTTAGCCTTTTTCATTAAAATCTCAAGCAAAACACCGATCCAGACCGATTGCATTAAAAGAACCACGGCTATACTTGCGTTGAGGTATTTTACAGAAAGATAATATAATACACTCGTAAATCCCATAGAAGTGCCGCTGACAACAAGTTGTTGTACTTCTTTTTTTGTAGCTGTTTGTGGTTGTTTTCTTTGAATAAACAAGTTTAACCCAATCATAAAAATGAGTGCAAAAACGTATTGAGAAACAGTGACTTCGGCAGTAGTAAAATCTTGTTCGTAGGCAAGTTTTACAATTGTTGCAAGCATTCCGTAACTACTAGCACCCAGTCCTACGAAAAGAGCTCCTTTTAAAATTGAATTCAAGATATAAAGTGTATTAATCCTAACAAAGATATCAAAAAAATCCTGTAAAAACCGGAGTCTTCACAGGATTTGGATTTATCATTTTGAGAATCCAGAAGATTACATCATTTCTTCCATATCTTCCATTGGCATTCCTTGTCTACGCTGATCTCTTTGTCGTTCCGCTTTTGTTTGGTTGAAGCGATAGGTAAATGAGACGTTGACTGTACGTTCTCTCCATTGCATTTCGGCATAGGAAGTAGCTTGTGGCAAATAGGTTTCGAGCATCCGTTTTCTTGAATTAAACAAATCACTAACGTTGACAGCCAATGTTGCTCGATCGTTAAAGAGTTCTTTGCTCAACGACATATTTACAGAGGCGTTTCCAAGGATTTTGCCTTGAGCTGTTGTTTGTGCACCTCTATACATCACATTAGTTTGCCAGTCAATTTTTGCGGGTAAAGTTACACGAGAATTAAGACGTCCCGTCCATGTAAAAGTGTCATTGTCAAAGTTTTGGTTTATCTTGTTTCCGTCCAAATCATTGTAGCTGTAATCGCCACGGGTTGATTGCTGAAATAAGTTAGCATTCGCATTCAATCGCCACCAATGAAACGGTCCATAATTAAGGTTTAATTCTAATCCATAGCGGTGTTCGGTTGACAAATTTATAGGTCCACTTACTGTGATAGGAATTCCTTCATCGTTTACTCCCACAATTCTTCTCACAAATTGAAAAGCATCGGTCGTTTTGTTGTAATATAAAGAGGAGTTAAAGGTCAATTGATGCCAACGTTTCATATAGCCCAGTTCAAAAGCATTGGTAAACGCTGGATCCAAGTTCGGGTTCCCCATAAAAAAGTTGATCGAACTTGAATAATTAGAAACTGGATTCAACATACGTCCACGTGGTCTTCTTACTCGGCGACTATAACTTGCAGTAAGATTTTCTGTCGGAGAAAATTCATAATTTAAAAAGGCACTTGGAAAGAAATCATTGTACGTTTTGTTGTTAAAGTCCTGGGTTGTATGTTGATTTACATCAACCTCTGTTGCTTCCCAACGAAGTCCTACCATATAACTCAGTTGATTGACTTTATTTCCATACTGAGTGTAAAGTGCATGGACTTGTTCTTTGTACTCCAAGTCATTTCGAAATAATTCGTTTGGAACATAAACACCTGCATCGTTCAATGAACTGATATCAAACTTAGTGTTCAAACGATTAAAATTCCCTAAATATCCAGCTTCGAATTGTGAATTATCACCAAAAGGCAAAACGTAATCCAAACGGGCAATATGTCGTAGCTGATTTTCAGTAGCTTTCGTTATATCACTTGCTAATACTGTATTACTTTGATCGAATGTAGAGATATTGGAATCTTCGATATCCAAATCCTTACTCACACTACCAGAAACAAAAATTTCATGACCTTTTTCGTTAAACTTATAAGTGAAATCGGTGCTGTATTCAGCGGTTTCTTTTAAATCATCTTCTCCTGTTTGTCGAACATTTGAATAAAGTAAATTATAATTGGCATCATAGTTATCGTAATTCAAAGTTCGTGGATTGTCTCCTTTGCTTTTTCTGTAAGTGAAACCTTGGTTCCAGGAAAGTTTGTCAGTTAGATTCCAATCAAAACCAAAGTTTCCATTAAAACCTTCGCGATCTCTACTGTTTCTTGAATACTCATTCACGAATTGGGAGGTAGTGCCATTTTCATCAAAGTACTCCGTTTCGTTCATCGAATTTCCAAAGGTTTTATTTTTTGTATACCCTAAATTGGTGTAGAAATTGTAGTTGGTATCTCTAATGTTCAATGTAGCCACGGCACCGTAACTTGTAGGGTCGCCAGCATTGAGCGTGACACTACCATTAATACCATCGTTTGATCCTTTTTTCAATACAATATTGATGATGCCGGCTCCACCTTCAGCTTCATATCGAGCTGATGGATTGGTGATGACTTCTACTTTATCAATAGATTCAGCAGAGAGCATTTTCAAGGCATCTGCAATATTTGAAGCCATTCCGGAGGGTTTTCCGTCAATCAATACTTTTACAGATTCGTTGCCCCTGAGACTGACATTTCCGTCCGCATCCACTTCTACTGATGGAATGTTGTCTAACACGTCACTGGCAGTTCCACCTCGCGCTATATTATCATCGGAAACATTGTAAATCCGTTTGTCTAATTTTAGTTCTACTGCAGCACGACGAGCTTCAACCACCACGCCTTCTAAGAGTTCAGAGTCTCCTTCGATTTTGATGATTCCTAATGAAATAGAATTGGTAATTTCTTTGGAGTCAATTACAAAGGTTTTATAGCCCAAGTATTCTATTTTAATTTGATAGGTGTCTGGTGTCACAGGGATATTAAAATTACCCGATTCGTCTGAGATATCACCTGTAATATTGTGGTTATTTGTTGTGCTTTCTAAGGTAATACTGGCATATTCCAAAGGAGTATTGGTAGAAGCTTCTACAACCGATCCTTTTACATATACCTGATTTTGTTGTTGTGCAAAACCTGCAGTTGCTGCTAATGCAAATGCAGAACAATAAACAAAATTTATTGCTTTCATATTTTAATTTAGTTTTGAATATTCAAGCAAAAATAATACTGCATTAAGAAAAATGTTCCAAAAAATATGTTAAATCATGTGAATAATGATTCTAAATTAGTTCGTAGATTTTTTCAGTTGGTCTTGCAACAATAGCTTTATCGCCTTTTACTACAATTGGTCTTTCGATTAATTTAGGATGATCAACCATAGCTTGTGTGATTTCTTGGTCTGTAAGTTCTTGGTTTTTAAATTGTTCTTTCCAAATATTTTCTTTAGTTCGAACTAATTCAATCGGCTTTATTCCTAAAAATTTAATTACTTTACTTAATTCTTCAAAAGTAAATGGTTGTTCCATATAATTGATGATTGTTACATCTTCATTTAAATCGTTTAAAAAAGATAGACCTTGACGTGATTTACTGCATCGTGGATTGTGATAAATTTTAATCATTTTAATTGATGTTGTTTGTTTTTCCATTTCAAATTTACTTAACTTCGTTCATAAAAAAAAATATGTATTTAAAACAATTTGACAGAAGTACATCAAGCATTATAAAGTATCTTCCTTTTGTTTTGGGTTTTCTAGGATTTATGGGACTGAATCTATTGGCCTCGATAATATTGAACATTGACGCCAATAGTGTTATTGTTGCAAAAATAGCAACTGTTGGAAAAAACAAAGCTTTTTTTGATATTTTGAGTCCTTTTGTATTGCTTCTTGTTTTTTTGTTCTTTTTATGGCGTTTTTTACATCGTTATTCTATTCGATCATTAACTACATCTCGCTCAACTGTAGATTGGAACAGAATTTCCTTTTCTTTTTTTTTATGGTTAGGAATAAATATATTTGTTTTTGGAGTGATGTTTTGGATGAATCCAGACGACTACCAACTGCAATTTAATTGGGCATCATTTTTGATGCTTTTTATATTGACAATAATATTAGTTCCGATTCAAACCAGCTTTGAAGAATATTTTTTTAGAGGATATTTATTACAATTCATTGCTTTTCTGTCAAAAAATAGAGCAGTTGCTTTAATATTGACATCTGTTATTTTTGGATTAATGCACATAGGAAATCCAGAAGTTGGTGATTTAGGTGCCGGTTTGATGATTTATTACATAGGAAGTGGTTTATTCCTTGGAATCATGACATTGATGGATGATGGATTAGAGTTGGCATTGGGTTTTCACGCGGCAAATAATATTATTGGTGCACTACTTGTTACATCAGAATCAGTTGTTTTTCAAACAGATGCAATTTTTTTGTACACAGGCGTTTCAACGGTTTATGAATTATTGGTACAAGTTTTTATCATATTTCCTATATTGTTGTTGATTTTTTCTAAAAAATACAATTGGAAAAACTGGAAGAAAAACTTGTTTAAATCACTTTAGTTATGGATGATAAAATCAAATTACACCCGTATTTTAGACTCAATGGTTTTGAGTTTACAATTGAAAGTCTTGCCGAATTGGCCATTTCTTTGATAAAAGACGGTCAGGCTTATGAGAAGGAATTGGGCGATTTTATTTTGGAATGGTTCAATGAGAAGGACTATGTAGAATTAACTACTTCTGGAACCACTGGAACTCCAAAACAAATTCAATTGTCTAAACAGGCAATGGTTTATTCGGCTGTTGCAACCGGAGATTATTTTGGTTTGAATCCAGGTGATACGGCACTTTTGTGTTTACCTACTCGCTATATTGCTGGTAAAATGATGTTCATAAGAGCACTGACGCTTGGGTTGCAGTTAGACTTTGTTAATCCGAGTAAAGCTCCTCTCGTAAATTCAGATAAAATTTACGATTTTGTTGCTATGGTACCTTTACAAGTTCAGCATTCCATAACCCAGATAGAGCAGTGTAGAAAACTAATTGTAGGCGGTGCTCAATTAGACGATGAGCTGAAATCATTGTTGAAAAAAAGTATGATTGAAGTATACGAAACTTACGGAATGACAGAGACAATTACTCATATTGCTGCAAAAAAAATTGAAGAAAGTTTTTTTACAACACTTCCACATGCCAACATATCAGCAGACGAAAGAGGATGTCTTGTTATAGAAGCACCTTCGGTTTGCAATAATTTGATCGTCACCAACGATTTGGTAAACTTGATTAATGATATACAGTTTCAATGGTTGGGAAGGATTGATAATATGGTTAATAGTGGCGGAATTAAACTTATTCCCGAACAAATCGAGCACAAATTAGCAGATTACATTCCATATCGTTTTTTTGTAATCGGTAAAAAAGATCAAGAATTAGGAGAAAAACTTGTTTTAGTAATTGAAAATCAACAACCCTATGAGTTGGTTCCCGAAGCTTTTGAAAGTTTAAGTAGCTATGAACGACCTAAGGAAATCATTTTCGTAAATCATTTTAAAGAAACACCAACAGGCAAAATTTTAAGAAGAGCGACTTTAGAAAGTTAGTCGCTCTTAGATAAAATGCTTATTCGCGTGCACCAAAAATTTTGCTGCCAATTCTTACGATTGTACTTCCACATTCAACGGCAATTTGATAATCATTACTCATTCCCATAGATAGATGTTCGAAGTGGCAATTGGTCAATTGATAAGGTTTTACATAATCAAAAATATCTTTCAACATTTGGAATTCTTTTTTGATTTGGTCGTTGTTATCTGTAAAAGAAGCCATTCCCATCAATCCAATAACTTTTATGTTTTCTAGTGCTTTAAATTCATCAGAGTGAATTAGTTGCAATAATTCATCCTGTTCTAGACCGAATTTAGTGTCTTCAGAAGCGATATGAATTTGCAATAAACAAGGAATTACACGTCGCCATCTTTTGGCTTGTTTGTTGATTTCTTTTAGTAATTTTAGACTGTCCACACCTTGAATCAAGCTTACGTATTCAGCCATATATTTCACCTTGTTTCTTTGTACATGTCCAATCATGTGCCATTGAATATCTTTAGGCATTTGCTCCCATTTTTCGGTCATCTCCTGAATTTTATTTTCTCCAAAAATTCTTTGACCTGCATGGTAAGCTTCCATTAAAACCTCGATAGGCTTAGTTTTTGACACAGCCACCAAATGAACATTATTTGGTAATTCTTCACGGATTTTATTTAAATTCTCTTCAATTAACATGTTTATAAGTGTAACTTAAAATTCATAAATTATCAAACCACTACGCATTTTCGGTTCGATATAAGTACTTTTTGGAGGCATGGTTAGACCGTTTTCTGCCAAGAGTTTAATTTCCTCAACAGTAGAAGGATATAATATGAAACCTACCGTAAACTCACCGCTATCAACTTTATTGACTAATTCCATAATGTTTTTGTTTCCTGGAATATAGCTAATTCTGTTGTCGGTTCTCAAATCCTTGATATTCAAAAGAGGCTTTAAAATAGTGTCGTACAATATTTGTGCATCTAATTGTTTTAATATATCGTCGGATTTTGGTTTGTTTTTTAATGTTAATGCGTAAAATGTACCATCTAGATACATTCCAAAACTAAATTTTGAAGTAGGTTTCCAATATTCATGAACAGTTTCAACCTTAAAATTTTCTTCAAGTATTTTTAAAAACTCATCAGACTTAATTCCGTTTAAATCATGAATCACTCTATTGTATTCATTTATTTTAATGCTTTTTTCACAGATCAAGTAGCTCATGAAATACTGCATTGCATCTGTTGCTTTGTCGCCGTTTTGTTTAAGCAACATTCTCGATGAAGCCGAACGATGATGTCCGTCTGCTATATATAAGTTAGGGAAATTTTTGAAAGTTTCTTGAAGGAAGGCAATTTCAGAAGCACTATCAATTTTCCAAACAAAATGTTGTTCTTTGTTGGTGGTGGCAAAATTGTATAGTGGTGTTTCTTCTTTTTTATTGTTGATCCATTCATCAAGTTTTTCACAATCAGGATACATCATCAATACTGGTTCGGTATTAAACCCGGTTTCGTTGAAATAATCTTTCAAATTTTCAACTCTATACTTTAAAGTATCCTCGTGTTTTTTAATGACGTCGTTTTCATAATCAGCCAAAGAGGTCCCAGCTAAGAAACCAATAAAATCATGTTTTTTTGACTTGATTTGATACAGATATATTGCGGCTTGCTCTTCTTGAATCAATATGCCGTCTCTTTTAAAATCGGAATATTTGTTTGCTACCAGACGATACCTTCTTAGAGGATCAATTCTTTCTTGATTGATGTGAGCCAAATTGACAATATGTAAAAAAGAAAAAGGATTAAAATCAAGCCACGATGCCAGTTCTGCCACAGAATATTCGTCATAAGGGCGTGTGGTTACCAGCGCTACTTTATCCGTCGAGGGCCGCACGGCTTTAAAAGGAATAAGATCTGCCATTTTAAAATTTGGGATAAATGGAAAAGTCAATAAAATGCGTTTTTACTGACTTTCCCAAGTTTAAAGATTACAAAAACATTTTTGAGACTTTCTCTGCTTTTTTGCCTTCGGAATAGTCGTAAAAACCTTCTCCAGATTTTACGCCTAATTTTCCTGCCATCACCATGTTTACTAACAATGGGTTAGGCGCGTATTTTGGATTTTTAAATCCATCGTACATTACATTTAAGATAGAAAGACAAACGTCTAGTCCAATAAAATCGGCCAATTGAAGTGGACCCATCGGATGAGCCATTCCCAGCTTCATAACCGTGTCGATCTCTTCTACACCTGCAACACCATTGTAAAGTGTTTCAATCGCTTCGTTGATCATTGGCATCAAAATACGATTGGCAACAAACCCTGGGTAATCATTCACTTCAACCGGAACTTTACCTAATGCTTTACTTAAATTATAGATTGAATCGAATGTTTCTTTCGAAGTTGAATAACCTTTAATGATCTCTACCAATTTCATAATCGGAACAGGATTCATAAAATGCATACCAATTACTTTATCTGCTCTTTTGGTTGCAGCTGCAATTTGAGTTATAGAAATAGATGAAGTGTTTGTAGCCAAAATTACGTTGCTTTCGGTTAATTCATCTAATTGTTCGAAAATTTTTAATTTCAGGGTCACGTTTTCAGTAGCTGCTTCTACCACTAAATCAGCACCTACCACACCGTCTTTCATGTCGGTATATGTAATGATGTTTCCAATGGTTTGATGTTTGTCTGCTTCAGAAATAGTTCCTTTTGCTACCATACGGTCTAAATTAGTCGCAATGGTATTCATTCCACGTTCTAGTGAAGCTTCTGAAATATCGATTAATTTTACGGTAAATCCAGATTGAGCAAAGGTGTGGGCAATACCGTTGCCCATAGTTCCTGCTCCAATTACTGCTATTGTTTTCATCTAATTTGTATGTTATTTTTTTGTTTATTCTAATTAGTTGTCGAAGCAATCGATAATTTGATAGGCAATTCGCAATGCTTCAGTACCGTCTTCTAGTGTAACGATGGGAGTACTGTTTTGATTTATTGCATCTGCAAAAGATTCCAATTCCTCTAAAATTGCATTATTTGCTTCAACTTTTGGATTGTCGAAATAAATTTGTTTTTTAACTCCTTCGGCATTTTGTAGAATCAAGTCAAAATCTCCTGGAACTTCTGGTGCGTTTTTCATTTTTACTACCTCACAGATCTTATCTAAATAATCCACAGAAATATAGGCGTCTTTTTGAAAGAAGCGTGACTTACGCATGTTTTTCATTGAAATTCTACTTGCAGTTATATTGGCAACACAGCCATTTTCAAATTCAATTCTAGCATTGGCAATATCGGGCGAATCACTGATTACTGCTGTTCCAGTGGCATGAATTTCTTTTACTTTTGAGTGTACTACAGATAAAATAGCGTCGATATCATGAATCATCAAATCTAACACTACAGGTACATCGGTTCCTCTTGGATTGAATTCAGCCAAGCGGTGTGTTTCAATAAACATAGGGTTGTTTATTTTATCCTTTACAGCTTTAAAAGCAGGGTTGAATCGTTCAACGTGTCCAACTTGCCCTTTTACTTTATACTCTTTTGCAAGTCGGAGAATGTGTTCTGCTTCTTCAATAGTATTTGAAATAGGCTTCTCTAAGAAAATATGTTTTTGAGCTTTAATTGCCTTAACAACACAATCGTAATGTGAAAGGGTAGGAGTCACAATATCAACCACATCCACAGAATCGATAAGCGCATCGATGGAATCAAATGAACGATAACCAAATTCTTTTATAACTTTTTCTGTATTTTCTTTTGAAGGATCGTAAAATCCTACTAATTCATATTTAGATGATTGGTTGAGCAGTTTTAAATGAATTTTTCCCAAATGACCTGCTCCCAATACGCCAATCTTTAGCATAAATGAATGTTTTTTACAAAGATAAACTATATTTGAAAATCGAAGAGCTTTATTTAATGAAAGTTAGGTTTTTTTAAAAATAATAGTCGATAAAGCTTATGAAAAGCACAGAATAATATGTAATTTTGTTCAAAAATCACGTGGTTAAAAGTGCTTTTTGTTTAATAAAAACAAGCGGTTTTTGATTTATTTTTAAAAAAGAATAATAAAAAGTGAAAGATACAGCAAAACATCAGGGTTTAAGAAATCAATTGGTTCAAATATTGATGCAAAAAGGAATTGAAGACAAAAACGTTTTACAAGCCATGTCTCAGATTCCTCGTCATTTATTTTTAGAATCGAGTTTTGAAGATTTTGCGTATCAAGATAAAGCATTTCCAATCGGCGCTGGTCAGACAATTTCTCAGCCTTATACAGTGGCGTTTCAATCGCAATTGCTGCAAGTAAAACCAGATGATAAAATCTTAGAAATAGGAACAGGTTCTGGATACCAAACGGCGGTTTTATGTAAAATGGGTGCAAAGGTTTTCACTGTTGAACGCCAAAATGAGTTGTATAGAAAAACAGCAACTCTATTGCCAAAGTTGGGATTTAGGCCAAGGTTGGTTCGGTTTGGTGACGGTTATAAAGGTTTGCCAGCCGATGCTCCTTTTGACGGAATCATCGTCACAGCTGGAGCTCCATTTATTCCTCAGCCTTTGATGGCTCAATTAAAAATAGGAGGAAGGTTGGTTATTCCGGTAGGCGAAGACATACAGATCATGACCCTATTAATTCGTACTTCAGAGACACATTTTGAGCAACATGAATTCGGTGATTTTCGTTTTGTGCCGATGTTGGAAGATAAAAGTTAAAGATTTCAAATGTTAATTTGTTGAACCAAACGAAAGAAGCTCTTATGAAAAAGCATAATTTTAGCGCAGGCCCTTCTATTTTGGCTCCCGAAGTAATACAAAAAGCAGCGGAAGCTGTGGTGGATTTTGAAGGCATGGGGTTGTCTTTAATAGAAATCTCTCATCGAAGTCCTGAATTTGTTTCTGTAATCAATAAAGCTCGTGCATTGGTCTTAGAACTTTTAGACTTGGAAGATAAAGGCTATTCGGTACTTTTTTTACAAGGCGGTGCAAGTATGGAATTTGTTCGGGTTGCTTATAATTTATTGAGTGATAATGGCAAAGCCGGCTATGTAAATACAGGAACCTGGGCAAATAATGCGCAAAATGAAGCTTCTTTTATAGGAGAAATCATCGAAGTTGCGTCTTCAAAAGATAAAAATTATTCCTACATTCCCAAAGAGATAATTGTTCCAAACGATTTAGATTACTTGCATTTAACGAGTAATAATACCATCTACGGAACACAATTCCATCAATTTCCAAGTACACAAATACCCTTAATATGCGATATGAGCTCGGATATTTTTTCACGTGTTTTAGATTTTTCGAAATTTGATTTGATTTATGCTGGAGCTCAAAAAAATATTGGTGCAGCTGGCACAAGTTTAGTTGTTGTAAAAGATGCGGTCTTGGGGAAAGTGCAACGAAACATACCGAATATCTTGAACTACGCTAAACATATCGAACGTGAAAGTATGTATCATACACCTTCGGTTTTTTCTGTTTACACTTGTTATTTGACGCTTCAATGGCTTAAAGATTTAGGAGGAATTCCTGCGATTGAAAGGAAAAACCGCGCAAAAGCGCATTTGCTTTATTCTGAAATTGACAGAAACTCTTTGTTTGAAGGGACTGCTGCTGTTGAGGATCGTTCGCTGATGAATGTTACTTTTGTTTTAAAAGATTTAAAGCTAGAAGAAAAGTTTGACCTTTTACTGAAGGAAAAAAACATAAGCGGACTTAAAGGTCATCGAACTGTAGGTGGATATCGAGCTTCTATTTATAATGCAATGCCGCTTGAAAGTGTGATGCACTTGGTAGAAACAATGCAAACTTTTGAAAGGATGTTTGGATAAATATTTCACTGTTATAGGATCGAGCAAAACACAAGCTTTTTCTTTTTATAGACCATTCATTCTAAATTTACTTTACAATAAATAATTCAAAAAGGAGTAAAAAAAACCGCTCGAATTTCTAATAAAAATCGAGCGGTGAAGTATTTTTGAGTGCAAAAACTACATTTGCTTTTTTACGAATTTGGTTAAAATCACAATCATTTGACCGTCTATTTTTCCTTCAATCTGTTCCGTGTTATCATGAACCAATCGAATGTTTCTAACCGCTGTTCCAATTTTTGCATTTAATGTTGAGCCTTTTACATCTAAATCTTTAATCAAAGTAACAGAGTCGCCCGCGACTAAAATATTTCCATTACAATCTTTATGTAATTCGATGCTGCCGTCTCCTTCATGATCACCGGTTTGTTTTGCCCATTCTAGATTCTCATCGTCGAGGTACATCATCTCTAATAAATCAGCTGCCCAACTTTCAGTTCTAAAACGGTTCAACATTCTCCAGCTAACTATTTGAACTGGAATGTTTTCGTTCCACATTGAAGTAGATAAACATTGCCAGTGATTACTGTCTAGTTCTTCGCGTTTTTCAATTTGATTCAGGCATTTTTCGCATGCCAAAATCTCTCGATCTTTCAAATTAGTTGCAGTTGGTGGCACTTCGTAAATCGATAAATTCTCTTTAGATTCACATAATTCACATTGATTACCACTTCGTTCTATTAATTTTTCTAATGTTTTCATGGAGTATATATAATTTTTGCAAATATATTAAATATCTTTTGGTTTTGACAAGGAAAGTATCAAATCAATCAATCGGGAACAATATCCAATTTCATTATCATACCATCCTACAACTTTTACCATTCTGCCTAAAACTACAGTCAGTTGAGCATCAAACAGACAAGAGTGTGTATTGCCTAAAACATCTACCGAAACAATAGGTTCTTCGGTATATTCCAAAATCCCTTTTAAATCTTTTTCAGAACTGTTTTTAAATGCCAAATTGATTTCTTCTTCGGTTACATCCCTATTCACATAGCAAGTAATATCAGTCAGAGATCCATCTGGAACAGGAACGCGAATGCCACCGCCTCCAATTCTACCTTCGTATTCAGGAAAAATTTTTGTTAATGCTTTGGCGGCACCTGTAGTTGTTGGAATGATTGATTGAGCGGCTGCTCTTGCTCTTCGCAAATCTTTGTGAGGTTGATCGTGTAAACTTTGGTCGGTAGTGTAGGAGTGAACCGTTGTAATGAATGCTTTGTCTAAGCCACAAAGTTCCTTGATAACTTTTATCATTGGCGCAGCATTGTTGGTGGTGCAGCTTGCGTTAGAAACAATAAGCTCATCACCTTTCAAGATGGAATCATTAACTCCTAAAACCACGGTTTTTATGTCGTTATCAAAAGGAGGAACAGATAAAATCACTCGTTTTGCTCCGTTTTTAATGTGATTTTGAAGTAATTCGGTGGTTTTGTGTTTTCCTGTAGCTTCCACTACAAAATCTGGATTAAACGGTTTCCAATTTATTTTTGTTATGTCTTTTTCGTGTAAAAAGGCAATCTTTAAATCGTTTACGATGAGGTGGTTTTCGTCGTACGAAACAGAAGTTGATAGTTTACCGTGTACGCTGTCGTATTTGAACAAATGCGACATTGTTGCTGTATCGGCTAGATCGTTGATAGCAACAACTTCTATCCTAGGGTGATGAATCAACAAGCGCAAAAGATTACGACCAATGCGACCAAATCCGTTGATCGCGATTTTTATTTTGGTGTCAGATTTCAATTTTTTTGTATTTCTAATTAAAAAAACTTGACTTTTGGATCAGTGTACATTTTAGGGAAAAATATTAAGTCAATCATCACAATAAAACACCAAAGCTATAGCTTGTTATCGTGTTAGATCTTAATCCTAAATGAATGTTTTCTTACGATTATGCTTAATACTAGAACCTATCAAACGCAGATAAAGCTTACAAAATATGCTTTTGTGCTTTGTATGACGAACGTACTAATGCACCACTTTCCACGTGACGGAAACCTAATTCAAGACCAATTGTTTCATATTTTTTAAATTGATCCGGCGTAATAAACTCCTTTACAGGTAAGTGTTTTTTACTAGGTTGTAAATATTGACCAATTGTAACTACATCTACATTCGCATCGCGAAGGTCTTTTAATGTTTGAATTACTTCTTCTTCGGTTTCACCTAAACCAAGCATTATACCCGATTTAGTTCTATTGGCACCATTAGCTTTCAGATAACGCAATACCTCCAAGCTGCGGTCGTATTTTGCTTGAATTCTAACTTCACGTGTCAATCGGCGAACCGTTTCCATGTTGTGCGAAATCACTTCAGGAGCCACTTCTAAAATACGGTCAATATTGCGTTCGATTCCTTGAAAATCAGGAATTAAAGTTTCCATAGTCGTTCCTGGACTCATTCTACGAACGGCCTTTACGGTTTCTGCCCAAATGATAGAACCGCCGTCTTTCAAATCATCTCTGTCAACAGAAGTAAGTACTGCGTGTTGAATATTCATTAATTTGATAGAGCGTGCTACTTTTTCTGGTTCGTCCCATTCCACTGTCTCCGGTCTTCCTGTTTTTACACCACAGAAGCCGCATGAACGCGTGCAAATGTTGCCTAAAATCATAAAGGTAGCAGTTCCTTCGCCCCAGCATTCACCCATGTTTGGACAACTTCCCGATGTACAAATGGTATGTAGTTTATATTTATCTACTAAACCTCTTAAAGCGGTATATTTTTTTCCGGTTGGTAATTTTACACGCAACCATTTTGGTTTTGCAGTCACCGGTTTGTTTGTGTCTAAAACAGTTTCCATAATTAGCTTGATTCAATCAAAGAGCAAAGATAAGGAATAAATTGCGATTGTCTTTTTATAAACAAGAAAAGTTCTAAAAGTGACTAAAGCAATAAAAAATGGAAATAGCTTGAGGATATTCGAATCAATTTTAAAATATATACGAAAAATTCATTACCTTTGTCTGGTTTTAAAAAACATACTGAAAAATGGTTAAAGATTTATTCGAAAGAATTCATGACAACAAAGGTCCATTAGGAAAATGGGCTTCACAGGCAGAAGGATATTTTGTATTTCCAAAATTAGAAGGTAAGTTGGGGCCAAGAATGACTTTTCAAGGAAAAGAAGTGTTGAACTGGTCGTTGAATGATTATTTAGGACTTGCTACCCATCCAGAAGTTTTAAAGGCAGATGCTGATGCAGCAATAGAATATGGTGCAGCTTACCCAATGGGAGCTCGTATGATGTCTGGACACACAGACTGGCATGAAAAATTACAAGACGAATTGGCCGCTTTCGTTAATAAAGAGGCTGCTTATTTATTGAATTTTGGCTACCAAGGGATGGTTTCTACCATTGATGCTTTGGTGACAAAGAACGATGTAATCGTATATGATGTTGATTCCCATGCTTGTATTATTGATGGTGTGCGTTTGCATATGGGAAAACGCTTCACATATAAACACAATGATGTTGAGTCTTTAGAAAAAAACTTGCAACGTGCAACCAAAATGGCTAAAGAACAAAACGGAGGAATCTTGGTTATTACTGAAGGTGTTTTTGGAATGCGTGGACAACAAGGAAAAATTAAGGAAATTGTAGCTTTGAAAGAAAAGTACAACTTCCGCTTGTTAGTAGACGATGCACACGGTTTTGGAACGCTTGGAAAAACAGGTGCCGGAGCTGGAGAAGAGCAAGAATGTCAAGATGGAATTGATGTTTATTTTTCAACTTTCGCTAAATCTATGGCATCAATCGGAGCGTTCATAGCTGCGGATCAAGATATTATTGATTACTTAAAATACAATCTACGTTCGCAAATGTTTGCTAAATCATTACCGATGATTTTAGTAAAAGGTGCTTTGAAACGTCTTGAATTGTTGAGAAATAACCCAGGATTGAAAGATAAATTATGGGATAACGTGAATCGTTTACAAAATGGATTGAAAGAAAGAGGTTTCAATATTGGAGATACCAACACTTGTGTAACTCCAGTTTATTTGGAAGGTTCTATTCCTGAAGCTATGGTAATGGTAAATGATTTGAGAGAAAACTACGGTATTTTCTTGTCAATTGTTGTTTATCCAGTTATTCCAAAAGGGATTATCTTATTGCGTGTAATTCCAACCGCTTCACATTCTTTTGATGATATCGATCTTACATTGGCCGCCTTTGAAGCAATCAGAGGTAAATTGATCGATGGTACCTACAAAACAGTGGCAGAAAGCAAACACGTAAATATGGAAGCCTAATTATATAGAATTTAATAAATTATATGAAAAAAGCTTTGCTTATTATAGGTTTAATGTTCAGTACATTAACTTATGGCCAGGTTGATTATCCTGAGTCTTCCGAAGGTGTTTTTAATAAAAATAAAGAGGTTCGTCTAGGAGTAGCTCGTCTATTATTAGGCAATTCACTAGATGTCGGTTTTGAAAAAATCATTGATAGAAATCAGAGTTTTGGAGCCAACATGTTAATTGGTTTCAACGATAGAGATTTTGATACTAGCCAAGTTTTTTCTCTTTCCCCTTATTATAGATTTTACTTTAATAGAAGTCAAGAATATGGGGCAAAAGGAATGTTTGTAGAAGGATTTTTGGATTTTTATTCAGGTAAAACTGAGGTGTATAATTATGTTCCATTTTCCGAAAACTACGAAGACTATTATAAAGAAAAAAGCTTTTTCGACATTGCAGGAGGTTTTGCATTAGGTTGGAAATGGGTCAATACAGCTGGTTTTGTTTTTGAAACTAAAATAGGATACGGTAGAAACATTTTAGATGAAAATCCAAATGCGGAAGGAATTTTCCGTGGAGATTTTAGTGTTGGTTATCGATTCTAAATTTTTTCAACAGAAAATTGATAATAATGACTTGCAGCTTTCAAAGCTAAATATAAAAAAGGCTGTCCATAATTTCGGACAGCCTTTTTTTATAGATGTAAAATCATTGAAATTTCAACATTTACATTTCTAGGTAGTTTTTCTACTTGTACGCATTCTCGGGCAGGTGCAGATTCGGTATTGAAATAACTCGCGTATATTTCGTTGATCAAACCAAAATGTTCCATATTCCTGATGAAGATCGTAGCTTTTACAGCGTGTTCAAAAGTTAAACCTGCTTCTTTAATGATGTGTTTCAGGTTTTCCATTACTTGTTTGGTTTCGTCTTCAATCCCACTTGTGATTAACGTTTCGGTTTCTTGATTGAAAGGAATCTGCCCCGAAATAAACAAAAGTCCTGCTGCTTTTACTGCGTGATTATACGGTCCAATAGGTGCAGGTGCTTTTGGTGAATTTACGATTTTTTTCATAGTAATAAGTTATTAATTGTTTGTTATCTATTTCTAAATCGACGCTCGGCCGAGTTTCTTTTTTCATATTTAATATCCTGCAATATAGAGGATTTAATTCCAATAAAGAACGTCCATTGTTTGTAATATCCGTTTGGAATCCAAGAAAAATCCATACGCCATGACTTTAAATCTCTTTCAAATCGCAATTGAGTATAAGTAACTCCTTTATTTTTAAAATCGTAACCTGTAGAAAAGCCAGCAATCCAGCCTGGTGAAAGCGTCACATTCCCAGAAACCATCAAAGAGTTATTTGAAATTTCAGAGTTTCTACGAGCGTTGTTATATGTTAAACTCCACGCGAAAGTTAAATCCCAAGGGATTTCTGTATTGAAAAATTCAGACGGTGTGTTTTTTCGATCTTCGTCATCAAACATTGAATTTTGATGGTCTGCCAAATCCACCGACTGACCAAATAAATCATCTGCACGACCACCATTTTGTACATTCTGATTGTCGTTTGAGCGTACATCAGACGATCCAAACAACGGGTCGGTACTAGACAATGAATAGTTCAAAGTAACATTGGCACTGGTCATTCTAAATAAGCTTCCGCCATTATTGATATTGAATCTATCTATACGATTTCCTGCGTTGTCAATAGCCATCGGATCAAGTGTTGAGCCCAATGTCAATCTTAATTTATCTTTAAGTAAATTGGTATTGGCGGTTATGCGCAGCGGTTCTAATTTTAAAGAATCTGCAGAAAAGTTGTACGAAGTGCTGAAGTTCAATGAATTTAATAGCATCACTTTTTTAGATTCTCCAGTCTGAGATTCGTCGTCACGTACTTTAGCTTCAAAATTGTTTCCTACTGAAAAAGAGGCTATGTTCGACATATCTTTGTTGGGAACACCAAACATAGTTCCTTGAAAACGTGTGTATTCTTGCATTGTGGTTCCCAATGCATCAATGGCATAGGTGTCGTAATATTGCTCAAAACTTGGGGTATATCTATAAGTAATCGCTGGTCTAACCACATGTCGAATGGCTTGTAATTTAGATTTTTCACCAAAGTTAAACATACCGTAAAGCGTTGTTCCCAAGTTTGCAGATAAATTGTATTGTCTAAATGTGTCAAAACCATTATTACGTACTTCTTCAACTTGGTTGGTTTCACGACTAAAAGCTCTGTTGAAAGTATTGAAAACCCATGTTTCGGTATAATTTCCAGATAAGGAAACAGAGAGGTATTTAAACATTTTAAAATTGGTCGTGATCGGAATACTGTGTTGAATACCAGCGTTCATTTCATCAAACATTTCCTTTTTAAAAAACAGAGAATCTGTTGTTTGGAATTGATTTCTTCCGCTAAAATTGTATTGGAAGTTAATGTTTTGAAAGATCCCTTTTTTCGTTCCGTTTTTTGGTGCAAAAGGAAAAATACGATCCATGCTTAATTGAACATTAGGCAAAGACATATTAATCTGCTGTGTATTCGTATTCTGCGAATGATTCGCAGATATAGTTAAATTGACTTGTGGTGTTGATTGAAAGGTTTTGGAATAACTTATCGAAGATGATAAGGTGTTATTCATCACAGAACCAATGTTTTGTGTGTTGATGGAATTTCGGAAATAATTACTACTTCCAAGATTCACGGAAGCTGCAAAACGGGAAGATGGATTAGCTTTTGCATCTTGCGAATGGCTCCATTGAATATTGTAAATTGTCATTTTGGCTTCATCGGGAGTTCCCAACAAACCTTCTCTTAAATTTTCGTAACGCAGGTTAAAATTTCCGTTGTATTTATATCGCGTTCGGTATTGAGATTGAGCATTGAAAGCATAACTTCCGTTGCTGTACCAATCGCCCAAAAGCGTTAAATCAATCCTATCGCTTAAAGCCAAATAATAACCTCCGTTTTGTAAGGAATAGCCTCGTAGATTGGTTTCTCCAAAACTTGGTATGATAAATCCAGAGACAGCCTTTTGTGACATAGGGAAAAAAGCAAAGGGCAGACCAATCGGAGTCGGTACATCTTCAATCACCAAGTTGGTTAAGCCAGTAACAACTTTTTTATTGGGAACAAACTTAACTTTGTTTGTTTTGAAATAATATTCTGGATGATCGACATCTTCAGCGGTCGTGAAAATCACATCGCGCATAAAATAAACCGAATCGTTTACTTTTTTCGTTCTTTCTGCCTTGATATTAAAGTCACCATGTGAGGTTCGAGTATTCCAAACAATAGCTTTTTTGGTTTTGCTATTGAAACGTATCGAATCTGGTTCAATGATTTGAGTACCTTGCTTAAAAACAGGATGTTGAACTAAGTTCCCTAATGAGTCAGGAATTCTTCCTGCATAAACTTCTTCGGTATCATAATCATAGATAATAATACCTGCAGTTAACTCATAATCTAAATGCTTTAATTCAGCTTGGTTATACAGTATAAGTTTTTTGTTTTTTTGGTCAAACTTTTCGTAGTCTTTAGCGTTTCTATATATTAAATCTTCCAATCTTTGACCTTGTTTTTTCTTAACGCTGTCTCGACTCACCATCTCTTGGTCAGTATTGATAATCGGAGCTTGAATCAGACTGTCTGGCTGTGCTTGAATGTCTATCCTTTTGTTTAACGAGGGGAATTCCTGAGCTGAAACTTTTGTTTTTCCGGTCATTAAGAGCGTTAAACTCAATAAGATATATAAGATTTTTGTCTGCAATTTTCTCTGCCGTTTTTTAGACTTCAAACTTACTAATATTTTTTTTAATTTTGGAGTTTTAAAAAAGAAACGAAAATTTAAAATACGCTATGTTTAAAAATAAGTTTAAGACGGCTGTTGGAGTTTTTTTAATGAGCTTTACTACAAGTGTTTTTGCTCAAGACTTTAAGGTTGTTTTAGATCCAGGACACGGGGGAAAAGACCCTGGAGCTGTGAGTGGTTCGGTGCAAGAAAAAAAGATTGTTTTGGATGTTGCACTCAAAGTGGGGAAATTATTGGAGAAAGAAGAAGGTATTAAGGTGATTTATACACGTTCTACCGACGTTTTTGTAGAAGTAAGAGAACGCACTAAAATAGCGAATAGAGAAAAAGCAGACGTTTTTGTTTCGATTCACGTAAATAGTGCTAAACGAACTGCTGCTCAAGGTACCGAGACTTTTGTAATGGGAATGAGTCATAATGATTCCAATCTAGAAGTTGCAAAACGTGAAAACTCTGTAATTACTATGGAATATAATTTCAAAACGAATTATGGAGGTTTTGATCCTAATCGTCCAGAATCATTGATTGGTTTAACATTGATACAAGAGCAATTTATCGCGCAAAGTATTCATCTTGCTTCCAAAATACAGTCGTTTTTCACAGATGATGCTCAGCGTATCGATCGCGGTGTGAAGCAAGGTCCTTTCTGGGTATTACACAGCGCTGCAATGCCTAGTGTTTTGATTGAATTAGGATTTTTATCAAACAGCGAAGAACGCAGTTACTTAGTCTCTGATAAAGGTAAAACAGAATTAGCAAAAGCCATAGCAGATGCTATAATTAACTATAAAAGACAGTTGCAACGCGCTGGTAGTTAATAGAAAAGAAGTTTGTTTCAATCAAAATAGATTAAAATCAATATAAATACCTTACAAATCGAAAAGATTGCTTTTGTATGCGATTTTTATGTGTTAATTTTGTAGGATGTGTAAGTGTGGTTTTTTATTTTCAGACTTACCGTTTTTCATTGTAAAAAAAAATCGAAAATACAAAAAAAGCTATGTTAATAAAGAAAATGAGAATTGCGATTGGGGTTTTTGTATTGGCTTTTAGTTCAATGGCTAATGCACAAAACTTCAAAGTAGTTTTAGATCCTGGCCACGGAGGAAAAGATTTTGGAGCTGTGAGAGGCAGTTTTGTAGAAAAGAAAATTGTTTTAGACGTTGCGTTAAAAGTAGGGGAGTTGCTCAAAAAAGACAAGCAGATTGAAGTAGTATTTACCCGAAAGACAGATGTTTTTATCGAAGTTAGAGAGCGTACTGAGATAGCCAATAGAGAAAAAGCTCAGGTTTTTGTTTCTATTCATGCAAATGCTGTGGCCAACGCACCTTCAGCCCAGGGTACTGAAACGTTTATCATGGGTAGAAGTAAAAACGCCTCGAATTTAGAAGTTGCGAAGAGAGAAAATGCCGTTATTACTTTAGAAGAAAATTACGAAGCTCACTATGCTGGTTACGACCCTAGTCGTCCAGAGTCTTTAATTGGTTTAACTTTGATTCAAGAGCAATTTGTGGCGCAAAGTATCGAGTTGGCTTCGAAAATTCAAACACGTTTTACAAACGATGCCGAACGCAGAAACAGAGGAGTAAAACAAGGACCTTTTTGGGTTCTACACAGTGCAGCAATGCCAAGTGTGTTAATCGAATTAGGTTTTTTGTCCAACAAAGAAGAAGGGGCATATATTAATTCAGAAGCTGGAAAAAATGAATTGGCACGTGCCATTGCAAACGCAATTATCGATTATAAAAAACAAGTTTTTGTAGCAACAAACACGGCAGATATCGCTGCTACACTAACTAAGAAAGATGAACCAAAAGAAATAGTTCAACCAAAAGAAGTGGAGAAGAAAAAAGAAGTAGTTGAAAAAACAGCAACCTCTTCAATCGACGCTTCAAAACCAGAAACCGTTACTAAAGAAGGTGTATCTTTTAGAGTTCAAATTGTAGCAAGTAGTCGTAACATGGCACTTTCTCCAAGTAATTTCAATGGGTTAGACAAAATAACTTCGGTTCACGAGGATAATTTGTATAAGTATTTTTACCATGAAACCACAGATTATGATCACGCAAGAAAAGCTTTAGAAGTTGCTAAAAACAAAGGATATACTTCTGCATTTTTGGTAGCTTATAAAGGCGGAAAGCGAATCAGTATTCAAGAAGCACTTAAGAAATAAGTTTTTTAAGAGATTGTACGAAGCTGTAAAAAAATATTGCAAAACATTGGGGTTCGATTAGTGGATAATAAACCTAGGTTAATAATTAATAATAAGAATTTTGAAAGTAACAAAGGAAATAAAAACGGCAATCTTGGTTTTAGTATCCATTGCCTTATTGATTTGGGGGATTACGTTTTTGAGTGGAAGTAACATCTTCAATTCTACTCGTAAGTTTTATGTGGTTTATCCCAACGTAGAAGGGCTCACTACAGCTTCCTCGGTAACTATCAATGGATTGGTAGTTGGAAAAGTCAACAAAATTCAATTGATGGAAAACGGTTCATTGCAAGTAGAGCTTTTGATGACAGATCCAGTAGATGTTCCCAAAACTTCTAAAGCAGTAATGTATTCTCCAAGTTTCCTAGGTGGAAAACAAATCTCGTTGGAAATTAATTACAACGAAACCAATTTTGCTCAAGATGGTGACTTTTTAGAAGGTGGAAACATGAGTGGTTTATTAGATGGTTTAGGAGAAAAAGCAGATCCGTTGATTCAAAAATTAGATTCTGTTTTGTTGAACGTAAATAAGTTAGTTGAATCTATTAATACTACCTTAGACGAGGAGACTCAAAAAAATCTTCAAGAAGCTATTGCAGAATTAAATCAAACAATGAAGAATGCAAACGGTATCACTTCAAAATTTGATAGAATGGTAACTGAAAATGAGTCGAAAATCAACAATATAGTTAACGATTTTGGACAAACATCGAAGAACCTAGCTGCTTTTTCTGATGATCTAGACAAAGTTCAGCTGGAGAAATTACAAGAAATTCTTGCTAAGTTCGACAGTGCTGCTGCTTCTTTAGATAATATGATGAAAGACGTAGAAAACGGAAAAGGCAATCTAGGTAAATTGCTTAAAGAAGAACAGTTATATCAGAATTTAGAAGGTGCCACCAAAGAGTTGAATGAGCTTTTGGAGGATGTTAAACTAAATCCAAGACGATATATCAACATCTCTGTTTTTGGTAAATCAGCGGCTCCTTACAAAGGAGAGTAAAAGATATTACCGCCTTAGTGAATATATAAAAATCAAAATACAAAACCATAATTAAAACAAAATCAAAATGTTGAGCAGTATTCTCTTTATAGCATTGACCGTAGTGGGGTTTGGTTTTTTTGCAAGAAATGCCAAGAAAATCTACCGCAATATTATGTTGGGTCAGTCTATCAATCGAACAGATAGAGCCTCTGAGCGTTGGAAAACGATGCTTCTTGTAGCTTTCGGTCAAAAGAAAATGTTTTCAAGACCTATTCCAGCATTGTTGCACCTTGCGATCTATGTAGCTTTCATGGTCACTCAAATTGAACTGATCGAGATTTTTATCGATGGTATTTTTGGAACACATCGTATCTTTAAAACATCTTTGGGTGGTTTTTATACATTTATCATCAGTCTAATTGAGATTTTGTCAGTTGCAGCACTACTAGCAACAATAATCTTTTTATCAAGACGTAATTTGTTGAAATTACCTCGATTAAATATGAAAGAAATGATGGGTTGGCCCAAAAAAGATGCCAATCTGATTCTTATCATGGAACTTATCTTGGTGCTTTGTATCTTAACTATGAACGGAACCGACGAAGTTTTGTTTAATAGAGGTGCTTCACATTTTGAAGGACAAGGAAGTTTTGGATTTGCAGTTTCTCAATATTTAGGACCTGCTGTTTTTGGATCAATGAGTGAAGGAACCTTACATATTTTGGAACGCATTGGATGGTGGGGACACTTTATGATGGTTTTGGCATTTTTGAATTATTTGTATTATTCAAAACACTTGCATATACTTCTGGCTTTTCCGAATACCTATTTTGCCAATTTGAACCCTATGGGAAAAATGGATAATTTAGAAGCAGTAACCAATGAGGTGAGGCTAATGATGGATCCGAATGCTGATCCATTTGCAGCGCCAGCAGCGGATGTGAGTGAAGTGCCAGCAAAATTTGGAGCATCAGATGTTATCGATTTAAATCGCATGCAATTACTCAACGCTTATTCTTGTACAGAATGCGGACGTTGTACAGCTGCATGTCCAGCTAATATTACTGGAAAAAAATTATCACCGCGCTTAATCATGATGAAAACCCGGGACCGCTTAGAGGAAGTTGGAAAAAACATCGACGCCAATAAAGGAACTTTCGTAGACGATGGAAAATCGTTGCTGAACGACTATATCACACCTGAAGAACTTTGGGCTTGTACTACCTGCAATGCCTGTGTAGAAGAATGTCCGGTTCTAATTAGTCCGCTTTCCATTATAATGGACATGCGCCGATATTTAGTAATGGAACAAAGTGCAGCTCCGATGGAACTCAACACCATGATGACCAACATCGAAAACAATGGCGCTCCATGGCAATACAGTCAAATGGATCGACTTAACTGGAAGGATGAAAATTAATTTACTAAACTTAATCTAAGAAGAAATGTCTGAAAGTATATATGTACCAACAATGGCTGAAATGATGGCAAAAGGCGAACAACCCGAAGTATTATTTTGGGTAGGATGTTCGGGAAGTTTTGACGATCGGGCCAAAAAAATAACTAAGGCTTTTGTGCGAATTTTGAACAAAGCTAATGTGAAGTTTGCTGTTTTAGGAACTGAAGAAGGTTGTACAGGAGATCCTGCAAAGCGTGCCGGAAACGAATTTTTGTTCCAAATGCAAGCAATGATGAATATACAAGTATTTGATGGATACGGAATTAAAAAAATCGTAACGGCTTGTCCGCATTGTTTCAATACCATCAAAAATGAATATCCTGAACTTGGTGGAAACTATGAGATTGTTCATCATACTGAATTTTTAAAATCTTTGTTAGATGAAGGTCGATTATCTATTGAAGGCGGTCAATTCAAAGGAAAAAGAATCACTTTTCACGATCCTTGCTATTTAGGAAGAGCCAACAAAGTATATGAAGCTCCAAGGTCTTTGATTGAAAAATTAGATGCCGAATTAGTAGAAATGAAACGTTCTAGACAAAACGGATTATGTTGTGGAGCGGGTGGAGCTCAGATGTTTAAAGAACCTGAAAAAGGTAATAAAGACATCAATATGGAGCGTACCGAAGAAGCACTTGGCATTAAACCCGATATCATTGCTGCAGGTTGTCCGTTTTGCAATACGATGTTGACCGACGGTGTAAAATTCAATCACAAAGAAGGTGAAGTACAAGTAATGGATGTGGCCGAATTAATCGCTAACGCACAAGATTTATAAAATTATGTTGATTCCTTTTGAAGAAATGCCCAAATCGGCGCGTATTTGGATTTATCAATCCGATAGAAAATGGACGGAAGACGAAGCTGCTGCAATCGAAACCAGTGTGAAAGAATTTGTTGAAAATTGGGTAGCACATAGCACGCCACTAAAAGCTTCCTATCAAATAAAGCACAATCGTTTTATTATTTTAGCAGTGGATCAAGAATATCATCCAGCTTCGGGCTGTTCGATCGATGCATCGGTTGGTGTTATCCAAGATTTGGAAAAACGTTTCAATATCGATCTATTGGATAAAATGAACGTTACCTTTAAGACAGGAGACTATATTGCCCACAAATCATTGCTAGACTTTAAGAAAATGGCAAAAGAAAAAGCGGTTAATGGAAATACCATCGTTTTTAATAATTTAGTCAATACGATTGAAGAATTTGAATCACACTGGGAAGTTCCCGCAGCAGAAAGTTGGCACAGCCGATTTTTTAAATAAAACAGATCTTTATTCAGTTGTTTTAAAAACTAATAAAACAGAATTCCACAAGCTTTAAACAATCAAAGTTTGTGGAATTTTTTTTTGAAGCTTTTTCCGGCTTTTCGCTGTATCTTTTCTTTTTTTGTAAAAAAAGAAAAGGATGCCGCTGCAATCCGGGCTATTAAAGTACATTGGTTACAGAATAGCTACATCAAGCTTTAAATACATCAATAAAACTCAAATCCTTATCGCATATAATAGGAATAGAAGTTTTTTTACATATATTTGTTGCTATTGATGTTTTTTTGATTCTTTATTTGATTAAATAAAAATCTTTACGACCTATGATAAAACTCTACTTAATAATTACACTTCTTTTTTCTATAAATCCAGCCTTTGCACAAAGGTATCGACAAGCTTATTTACTAGATGAGAAAACAGATCGTCCCATCGCTTTCATGCCTATTAATCTGCCCAACAAACAAATGGTTTATAGCGATAAAAACGGCCTTTTTTTGTATCCACCCAATACCGTATTAGAGTTCAATCATCCATTGTATCATTACAAAAAAATAAATACAGACCAATTAGGTAGTAGTTTACATTTGCGCAAAAAACCTCAAAAAAAGGAAGATGTGTTTAACTTCAAGGACGAGGTTATCCATATCAATCCCTTTTTTAAAAAAGTGTTTAAAGATCGAAAAAACGTTGTTCAAACTCTTGCTCTTGCACCAAAAAATGAATTGTTGAGTAAAGTGGTTTTTGACGATAAATATTATAACTTAAAAATTAAAACGGTTCGTTTTCGGTTGATAAATAACACCGATGACTATTCGAATGCTACTTCGTATCTACGTTTAAACGTTTACGATATCAACAAGAAATTACTATATAGTTCTTCGCCAATCGCTTTAGAGGCATCTAAAAATGTTGAAGTGGAGCACGAATTGGAAAAAAACGTATTTATAGACCTCATCGGCTTGTATTTTGGAATTGAAATTATAGGTATGGTCAACGAAGACGGTTCGTTTTATCCCACTCACCGTGCTTATTTAAGTATTTCCAGATACCTGACCCATTTTACACATTACACTTCAGAATACTTCACACGACCCGTGACCGATCCTTATTTTTACAAACTCAATAACCCCAACGATGCCCCCAATCTGAAAATTTTTGGATTTGATTTGCAATGAGTGATGTAGATAATTTTAAAATGCTGCTTGATTTTTAAACCAATACTTCGGTAAATTTACTGAAGTGTTTAAGACACTCACTCATTTATTGAAATTTGAATCTATATAATCGAATTCAGGTTTTTAACCTCGGATAAATGCTGTGTTTTGTATAATCTATTCACACTAAACACACTGAACATCAGTACCTTATTCATTTTTTTGATAATTAATTTATTGACAATTAATTCTTTATATTAAATTTTAACGAAGTGTTGGATAAAACAATACACTATATATCTTTTTAGTGAAATAAATTTTTGATTTCACTCCCTTTTCTGTTTTTTAACACAACTTTAACTACACTTCCAGTCAAAAGACTCAAATATAAGTAGTTTACCTATTGACTGGCTTGTTAAAATTTTCTATAATGCAGCCATAATTTAGTTTATCATTAGTGATAGCATTAAAATTATACACCTAAAACCCAAGAAATGATGAACAAAACAATACACAACACCCTGTCATCCCGAGGTAACGAGGGATCTTCTGGAATAGAGATGTTTCGACAAGCTCAACATGACAAACAACCCTGTCATCCCGAACGAAGTGAGGAATCTCAACAAACAATTAAAACAAAAAAAATGATGAACAAAACAATACACACAACACAAGTACCTCAGGGTAAAACTCCCCTCTCCTTTGGAGAGGGGTTGGGAGTGAGGCTTTTACTACTAACCACCTTTTTCTGTTCTCT
>Ga0265293_10002204_pt1 | contig 40128 bp, 56 predicted proteins | sample Munlanlewell138R_FD_192505 | JGI IMG/M metagenome (GOLD analysis project Ga0265293, IMG submission 192505) | Leachate microbial communities from a municipal landfill in Southern Ontario, Canada - Leachate well 138R | ecosystem: Engineered > Solid waste > Landfill > Unclassified | place: Canada... | reverse complement strand
GTAGCTGAACATCGCCCCCTGGAAGTCTTGGTTGCCTCTCATCGTCCTCGTCTGGGTCGTTCGCGGATGGCTTCAGATCGTAGCGGCAGACGCGGGCGTCGACGGGGGATTTTTCAACGGCCTGTTAGATGGACTGGTGTCAGGAGCACAAGACCCCTCATGACCCGGCAAAGATCATCAGGGGGCGCCATGCGCCGCACGGAGCGTGCATAGCCGAGTGAGAGCGAGTCGAAAGGATCGACCTGCTCTGGATTGTGGTGTTCAGGATCTGCCCAGGGCTGTCACAAGCCTGCGGGGCGTGGGCACTAGACAGCCGGCCCAAAGGATGGTGCGCATCGCTTTGAGAGGTGTTACGTCTGACCGGAAACGTGTCCCGGCATGATGGTGACTTGAAGAGTCACATTCCCCGAAATCGGGTGATCAAGTAGCTAAAACATACTACAACAGGTCCAATTTTTCACCGGTTGGAGTCGGGCTTTCTGAAAAAGGTTGAACAAACCCGCTTTAGAAAGCCCACCCCTTTTCAGGGATGGGAAAAGACGCCAGGCGTCTTGGCTCAGTTAGCCGCAAGAGCCAATCGTTCCGCAGTTCGTGCAGAAGTCACAGCCGTCCTTTTTGATGACGGCGTGAGCCCCGCATTCACGGCACTCCTTGCCAGCCTTGAGTTGGCCGTTCGGAGCAACGGATGTGCTCGATGACTCTGGGGCTTGTTCAGGCGGTAGCGAATGAGCTGCAGACTTGCGTGCCAGCACCTTGCTCGGGACGGGGTTGCCATCCACGTCGAGGACACCACTCCCGATCAAAATCTCCTGCACCGCAAATGCGATCAAAGCGACTTCGGATCCGTGGAAGCGGGGCACCTTGGTGCCGTCGTCCTTTTCGTACCAGCCGTAGCGCACGCGCCCCTTGTCAGAGCGAACGGCACGGCCGTCTTGCAAGGCCTTTGACAGAAGCCCGACTCCAGCGCGTGCCAACAGCGAGAGGCTGCGAGCGTACGCCGAGACCCATTCAGCCGGCACACCATCGGGCGAGGCCGTCAGGAACACTTCGACCGGACGCAACACGGAGATGTCTTCGCCAGCGATGACGCCCTGCACTTGCGCAAAGCTCACCGTGACGTACATCGCTGCGTCACCGAACGAGCCAGAGTACGGCACCTTCTTGACCACTGCCTGCAGGTCTCCCTGTGGGCGCTTGCTCAGCACCTTTGCGGCGGGATCATCGTCAGCGGCCACGCAGGACTCAACGGATACCACCTCTTTGGCCACTTCCTTCTTGCCCGGCTCGACAACCAGCACGGCGCCTCGCACATCGTTGGGACGGTAGCAGGCAACGCCCTTGAGGCCCATCGCGTTGGCTTTCGTGTAGATCGCCTTGAAGTCCTCGAACGGGTAGTCCTCGGGCACGTTGATGGTTTTGGAGATCGCGCTGTCGATGTACGGCTGCACGGCGGCAAGAACACTCAGGTGTTGATCCACCTTCAGGCTTTGCGCCGACACAAAGGCCTGCGGCAGCACCCAACTGACCTGGTAGTCCTCCCCTTTGAAACGGAAGGATTCTTGCTTTTCCAGCACCGCTTCGAGCATCGCAAGCTTGAACGCTTGTGCGTCACCTTCCGGGACAAAGCCACTGACATCACCGGACTCCACGAACACGCGCAGCGCGTGGTCCATGACATGGAAGACTTCAGTTTGGCCGTCCGCCGTGCGCTTGTGGCGCTTGTAGGACAGGTCAAAGATCGGCTCGATACCGTTGCTGCAGTTGTCACCGAAGGCCAGGCTCACCGTGCCCGTGGGCGCAATCGACAGCAGATGGCTGTTGCGGATGCCGTGCTTTTGGATGCCATCACGGATGTGCTTGGGCAGTCGCTTGGCAAAGCAGCTGTTGAGGTACTTCTTGCGATCCAGTGCAGGAAACGGACCCCGCTCCTTTGCCAGATCGATGGATGCCATGTACACCGCATCACGGAGCCTCTTGCTGACCGTCTCCGCGAAGGCCACCCCCAGGTGTTCGCCATACTTCAGATCGAGCATGGCCAGTGTCGAGCCAAGGCCGGTGTATCCGACGCCGATCCGACGCTTGCTCTGCGCTTCGATCCGTTGCGACTCCAGTGGCCAGACGGTGACATCCAGCACGTTGTCCAGGAAGCGCACCAGCTTGTGCGCTGCGGCGGTAAAGCCGTCCCAGTCAAAGCAGGCTTGATCCGAGAACGGATGGCGCACGAACTTGGGCAGGATGATCTGGCCCAGGTCGCAGCAGCCATAGGGCGGCAGAACTTGCTCGGCACACGGGTTGGATGCGGCCAGCTTCTCGCAATACCAGAGGTTGTTTTCCCGGTTGATGTTGCTGCCCATCAGGATGCCCGGCTCGGCAAAGTCATAGTTGCTTCGCATGACCTGCTCCCACAGCACGGAGGCCTTGATGGTGGCGTACACCCACATGCCGTCATCGCGTTGGTACACGTCGGGATTGCTGGCGCGAAACCGCGGGCTGGGCTCTGCCTTGTGGAACAGCTCCCACGACTCATCGCGTTGCAGTGCTTCGAAGAAGGTGGATTCAACGAACAGCGAAACGTTGAAGTTGGTCCAGCGACCAGCTTTGCGCTTTGCGCTGATGAACTCCAGCACATCCGGGTGGTCGATGCGCAGAACACCCATCTGGGCGCCACGGCGCGATCCGGCCGACTCCACGGTCGAGCAGGACGTATCGAACACGTCCATGTAGCTGCAGGGGCCGCTGGCCTCGCTGTGGGTGCCTTTGACGAAAGCACCTTTGGGGCGAATCGGCGAAAAGTCGTAGCCCACACCACCGCCTCGGCGCATCGTCTCACTGGCCTCTCGCAGGGCCTCGTAGATCCCAGGATTTCCATCCTCGTCCACGCCCTGGATGCAGTCGCCAACCGGCTGCACGAAGCAGTTGATCAGCGTTGCCTTGATGTCCGTGCCGGCCGCGCTCATGATCCGCCCGCCACCGATGGCACCGGCACGCATCATCTCCACAAATTCAGCGCTGTAGCGCTCTTGGTCTTCACTCGCTTCTGCCTTGGCGATGCCCTTGGCCACACGTGCAAAGAGCTGATCGGGCGTGGTTTCATCGCCCTTGAGGTACTTCTCAGCCAACACGGCCAAGCTGATTTCGTTTCGCATATACTCTCCAGTAAGTTGAATTCATGCGACATAAGGCCGCACAGGTTGAAAGACGAGCACAAAAAACCCATCGCACGCGATCGCGCACAATGGGTTGAATTTGCTTTCTTTCGAAGCGGTCTTGGCGCCAAGTAATGCACTCGGGCCAAGACGATTCGAGTTCAGAAGAAGTTGGGATCGCGAAGAACAGGCGGGTTGACCATGCGTTCGATGTGATCAGTGACCACGTAGCTGCCAGCGCCGAACTCACGGATCAGCCGCTTTGTCTTGTCCATGGTCATGACCACGTCACGTGACATGGCGTAGGGCTCCAGTCGAAAGACACGGCAAGGCAGAACAAAGTCCCGCCCTCTTCCCGCGCCGGCACTTCCATGGTGGAAGAACCAGAACGCGCCTGTCATCGTCTCCTGTGTGGGCTTGAAGAACTCCATCGGGTTCGCCGGCTGCAGGCCCCCCGAGAAGGAGGCATGGCCGCTGGATCCGATGTAAAAGCTCCCTGCCCCACCCTTGCTGGTCTGCATGCTGTCTTCCCAGTCGTGAGAGCAACGGCGAAGCTCACCATTGGGCCAGCGTACGAAATCGCCCACCCGCATACCAGGGCGTGCAAGCCAGGCCTGCTTGATCTGCTCAGCAATGGCTTGGTCCTTTTCGTCAAGAGGGATGCTGTTCATGCCGGAACTCCTGATCGAGACAGGAATTTGGCATTGAGTGGATGGTCCTTGGACCAACGGCTGGGCTCGGTTCCCTGAGTCAGGGCATGCTGCAAAGTGGCCTCGTATGTCGCAAAGACCGTAATCGAGCCCTTGGTGCCACGGGTGTAATAGTGACAGCCGTTCGGGTGTCCGACAGCATCTGCAATGACGCTGCTGGGGTATGCGTACCCAATGAAGTGCTGCCCATCGCGGAGTTGATGGTCGCTCATGAGAATTTCCTTTCTCCCAGAGTCCTGGGGTTGATGAAAGGTGCTGCCTGTAGGCTTATTTATGGCGTCATCGAGACACCATAAAAAAACCCGCATAGCGGGCTGGATGCTTCAGGCGACAAGCTGCCGTCTGCACCATGAATGGCGCAGTCCTGAAGGGTTGGGTGTGGTCGTTGCACTGGCTTCCGCAACAGCGGATGGCTGCCAGGTGATGTGATTATTTCGTCAGCGGCATCGTCCGGGGATCCGAATGCTGTGCGCATGGGGATCGTTTTCAAGCGTCCAAATTTGGACGCTCCCAGCCTCAAGAGAGCACTCACAAGAGATTCGCCATAAAGACCTGCCAGATGACAGGCCCCGCATGGTGAATCGTATGAGGCTTTCAGCCTGTTGCACGCAGCAGGCTGTAGGTTGGTGCCGAGGCGGTTTCCATCCTGGTCTGCCCGGCCCAGTCGTTCAGGCATTGCCCGATACGCTCAAACAGCGCCTTGACCGGCTGGAACAGCACGCTCTGACCAAGAAGCTGGTGAGCCCTCGTCTCGGACATGCCTTGAACCAGGTGCTCGGGGATGCCCTTGATTCTGGCGTGCTCACGCGAGGTGAACTGCCGGTACAGGCCATCCTTGCTCGGATGAGCCAGCAACGGGTCCGTTGAACCACCCTTGTGATAGCCCTTTCGCAGGACAGGAACGCTGCAATCACTGGGCCTGACAATCTGCATCGCAAATCCGTTGCCCTTTTGTTCGTCGCGCACCTGCTTTGCTTTGAGGTAATCGAATGATCGCCAAGCGCCATCGTCTTGCGCCACCGGCTCCAGCACCTGCGCGACGGATCGCACCGGTGTGCAACTCGGCGCCAAGGCGTCAAGCTCCAGCGATATCCCCGTCGTAGTGGCCACAAGGAACCAACGGTGGCGGTTTTCCAGAACCCCGAACTCCTTGCCCGAGAGGGTGACTTCGTTGACCTGGTAGCCGCTGTCCCGCAGATGCTGACGCATGATCTGGGCCGAACCCGTGCTGGCGTATTCGGTGACACACTCTACCACCACGACAGCAGGTTGCGTGCGCTGAACCATCATGAGAAAGCTTGCCGCAAGGTGCCCGACTTCCGGGTGATCCTCCATCAACTGAAGCTTTCGCTTCGTGGCCCCTGCCCTGGATGCCCCGCTACACGGGATGCCCACGGCCAGGATGTCGATGTTGGGCAGACGCTGCATCAGCCACTCGTCTTGGACCACTTCCTGCATGCCCGCTCCCAGGCCGATGGTGTTCTCGCCCCAGACCTCGTTCACACTGCAAGCGTGCTCCATCAGATCGGTGTCGATCTCATTGGCGAAGGCCAACTCCGAGTTGATACCGGCCGAGGACAGCCCACAGTGCGCCGCGTTGTCCAGGATGCCCCCGCCATGAGAGAGGGAGGCAGCCACCACCTTTCCTTGCTGCAGGTGCTCACGCAGACGTTGAAGCCGCCGACGAGCGTTGAGTTGGGAGGCCGGCGCCATGGCTGCGATCATCCCGTCCTGAATGACAAGGCGAACGGCTTGCAGTCCATCCAGAGGGCTGAGTGCATCACGGCTGTTGATGTCGATGACCGGCACCGTAGCGCCTGCCTTCTCCTTCTTGGAAACGCGGTGCGCTCCACTCGGGTCGAGCTTGAGCACGACACGGCCAGCCTCTTTGTCGATGTGGCGCGTGTAGCAGGCCCCAGGCTCGAAGCCGGCCTCTTTGAGCGCCATCGTGTCGATGTACAACCGCGGAGATCCGCGATGGTCACCCAACTTTCGCACCAGGTAACGTCGGATGCTCATGATTGAACCTCCTTGGTTTTGCTGGGGCTGCGCTGGACATAGATCTTGAAGATCTGCGGCCAATCGCGGATGGGGACATCCGTGTGGCGAACGTAGTAGTTGCCAGACACGTTGACCAGCTCAAGCCGCGGAATCGAGATAGTGATCCCCTCGCCCGGTCGTGGCATGGGGTACATGCCAGCAAGACCTCGGGCTGTCTTGGCGCTCACCCGGCACATGTACTCAGGGCCGTAGCCTTCGTTGGAGATGGCCGGATTGATGTCGTACGGCAGGGCCGTGATTTTGATGTTGCTCATGGTTTTCCTTTCTGAAATGCCTGCATACAGCGGCGTTGTGAGAAAGGACGGCCAGGTAGGCTTTCTGCTGGGTCCGTGAAGGCCCAGAAGAAAACCCGCCGAAGCGGGTTTGAGGTTTTTGGTCAGGCGACTGTCCAGACCCCGGTCGAGACCGGCTTGAACATGTCAGCGTTCTGGTTGAGTGTCTGCCGAACTTTTGCCTTCCAGTGCGGGTTATCGGCCAACTTTTCAGGGGCCGCATCTGCGACTGCCTTGTAGATGGCAGACAGTTCAGATGCACCGCCGAGCTGCATCATGACGATTTTGACCACGTTCTTCCAGGTTCCAGTCAAGCGGCTGTATTGCTGCTGGGCCAGATTCCGGAGCAAGACCAGCGTCGGTGACGCCTTCTTTTTCCAGAGCAAGATGTACTCATGGAGAATGAAGGGCAATTTCATCGACCCATACTCCTTGCTCCCGGATGTGCAGTTGTGCTGCGCCTTGATCAGAACGCCAGCCAACTCGTCTTTTGGCATCCTGGCAATCATCTCAGCTTGGTAGCTGGTGTAGATGCCTTTGCGACGCCAGTCACCGATGATGGTACCGTAGTAGCCTCCAGCCTTCGTGGCTTCCCGTTGATTGAGCAGAACGAGCTGCATCTTCTCGTGGAAGTCCTCATCGGACTGGCAGCGTGAGAGGTCGTTCGGGTTGGCCTGCCCCCACACGTTGCCGCTGTACACGATCATGCCCCCATAGGGAGGATGAGACAGACACAGATCCGCGTGCTTGCCCACGGCCAGCAAGATGCTGTCGCTGATGGCGTTGAAGCCAGAGTGCAGATCCAGCCCGTGCGCCTCGATGTTCATTTCCTTGGCCACCTCCACAGAGGTGCCGGAGCCAACCATCGGATCCACAAAGACCTTAGGCTTCAGGCGCTCGAAAAGCTCCTTGTAGACGTGGCCGCTGCAGTTTCCCCGCCAGGACGACTTGCCCCACTGGCCACGTTCAGGGTACGAAAGAATGCTCATGGTATTTCCTTCCCGCATAGGCGGTGTTGATAAATCCATGACTCAGCCGGTAGGCTTTCTGCTGGGCTGACCCAGTAGAAACCCCCCTTGGAGGGAGTGTGTGAGAGATTATTCGCTGATGACAAACGCAGGCGTTCGGCAAGGCAGCGCAATGGGTTTGATTTCAACCTGCACCTCCGGGCGCAGGATGTACTCGTCACCGCGCTTGAAGAGGCTGAAGGCCAGGTTGCCGCTGGCGAAGTGCAGATGCATACAGGGCATATGCTCACCATCATCGACCAGGTTGTTGATCTCGAACGCAGTGCTCATCACTTGCGTGCTGTCATTTGCGCCATCCGAGGCCTTTTCCACATCCACGAAAAATGAGTTTCTCATGGCCCGCTGATCGGTGACCTTCAGGTTGAAGGCGGGTGCACTGCTGACGAGCTCAGGGGAACCGTCTTTCACCGACCAATGCTGGATCGGCACACTCGTGATGACTGGCGCTTCAAGCATCGGGATTGCTTGCTCAACGAATTGCTTGAGCGAGGTTTCGTTGAAAATCCAGTGCGTTTGTCCCGGAGCTGCGGCATCTGCGAGCTCGAAACTCTCATGGCGCCCCAATGAAACCAGCTTGTCGTCCGCAAAGGCGAACCAGGCGAGGCTCGTTTGGTCTGCTTTCACAGCCTTGTCGTTGGTGGAGGCTGAATCAATGCTGCCATCCTTCAGTGCCGCATCAATGGCGGCATCCATACCCTCGGGCGTGTCGTTGACGATCCGTTGTGCCTTGGGTCTGTTGGGCACTGAGCGCAACCACCGATACCGCTCAGCGTCTTTCTCAAGCTCGGCGATCCGTGCCAGCAGCGGCTCGGTGGCTTCAGCTTCGATGGCTCGGGCAAATTCGTCGGCTTTCGAGCCCGGGGAAAAATGTGTGTTTGTCAGCAGCTCCCACGTTGCTGCAATAAAGTGTTCTTTCAGCATGCCTTGTTCCTTTGAATTGTTCATGACGTTGCAGTGGATTGAAGGCGCTCAGCCTCATCCTTCTCCAAAAGTTCAGCCATCTGCAGGAGATGGTGTGCTTCACTGGCGAAGTGACTGTATGCGTTGTCAAAAGGGCCGCAATTTCGTGCATATTCCTCGGCATCAATCGCGAGATTGAGCGCTTCGGATCATGAAATCTGGCCGTACTTCTCGCGATACTTGTCCAGCTTCCATTTCTCGATATTTTTCATTTTGCGTTCCTTATGTGTTAAGCCCGCTGCCTTTCGGTGTGCGGCGTTCCACCAAAGTTGATCCGGTTGTAAATATCCTTGAGAGTGGACTCATCGGCGATGTAGTCCAGCTCGTGGCGTGTGAAATGCTTTCGGTGAAAGCGCAATTTTTCGACGGGGCTAAGGCCGTGATAGGTCACGTCCTCAAAGATGACCATGCCGCGATCGATGAACTCGCGCAAAGCGGTCAATCGCTGCTGTCCATCCAGAACCCAGCCCGACATGGGCATTCGCCCAGCACCGCTCCAGGCCAGGCCGTTGCAGACAATGAGTCCACAATTCATGCCCAGGAAGATGCTTTCGATGAAGCGGCGCATTTGCTCCTGAGTCCATACCTCCGGGCGCTGCCAAGGAGGTATGAACTGGTTGAAGATGAGGCGTTCGCCAGGATGGCAATCGATCACCGTTTCACGCAGAAACAGGTGTTCGATCGTGGTTTCCCGCGTTGTCCCCCTTAGAAGCCGTTTAGGAATAGGCATCGGATGCCTCCATCTCCACTGCCTCTTGTGCATTGAGCTTTTCGCTCCAGATGCAGCGCCAGCCCTTCTCGTCTCGAACCTCGACGTACTTCCCACGAACACGATCGAAGCCAGTGACTGCCGACTCGTACACGCCGGCCTTGACGCCCGCGTTGGCGATGTGCTCTTGGACGATCATGTCGGCCGCTGCATCGAGAGCCCTGGCATCGTCATCATGCTGAGCCATGGCTCGAACGCTGTTGTTCAAGAAGTCCATGCCACGCTCACGATGCCATTGAGCACGGTTACGCATCGCGATGACCGTGCAGTTCTTTTCGGCCTCCATGGAGGCTTGCGTTTTCCAGTCCATGTCTCGTATCCTTTCCTCAAAAGTGAGTTTTGAAAGGACAAAAGCCGGTGGGCTTTCCTGTACCATTCCCTACAGGAAAACCCGCCGAAGCGGGGTTTGAGATGGGTTTAGAGAAGACCCATGGCGACCATGGAAGTCGTCTTCTCCCGAGTGATGATGATGTGATCGAGCACCCTCACATCGACCAGGCTTAGCGCGGACCTGACCGTGCGCGTGAGTTCTTCGTCAGACCGGCTGGGCTGGGTGCTGCCGCTGGGGTGGTTGTGGGCCATGATGATCGCTGATGCGTTGGTCTTCAGTGCTTTCTTCACCACTTCCCGAGGATAAACAGAGGTCTGCGTGGCAGCTCCGCGAAACATCTCTTCGGCACCAATGATGTTGTGCTGTGAATCGAGCCAGATACACCAGAACGACTCATGCTCCTGCGGTCCAATGATCTTTCTGAGCATTTCGACCGCCATTTCAGGGCTGCTGACCGAAGCCAATTTCGATGCGGCTATCCGGCGATCAATTTCGACTGCTGCCTCCAGCTTTGCGCGAGCGTCGAAGCCAGCGCTGTCTTGAAGGATAAATTGACCATTTCGCGGGATGAGTTGGTCCGTCGCCTCATCCGCCTGTTGCGGAGTCAGACCAAAGGCGAACTGCAAGAGTTCGTTGATCGAAGCAGAGTTGGTGTTCACTGAGCGTTTCCTTTCCTCAATAAAGGTTTTCAAATAGGAAACGGCATGTGCCTTCCTTGGCGCTGCCTGGGCAGCATCAAGGAAGGCGCACGAAGCGCCTTTGGTTTACAGGATCAGATCCCCGTCGCACTGCCAATCGTCTTCATCCATGTTGCGGTTGAATGCTTGAGCTTCGTCGATGCATGCATCGCACATGGCTCTTGCGTCGGCGTCACGAAGAGCCCGGGCAAGCCGCTTTGCATCTTCGGCTTCGTGAGTCTTCAGGGTCTCGCGGCAGTTACAGCAGTGCATGTCAGTCGATCCAGCAGCAGCCGAGTTCGTCCCAGGACAGCCCATCGCAATACCAACGGGTGGCTTTGCGACGATCCATGGACGACACGAACAGGAAATGCGTCGAAAAGCCCTGTCTTGCGCGACCAGCGATGAAGCGTTTGCACTCGCTTCGGGTGCCGCGAAATTCAACTTGGAGGAAGTTGCGCCGTCCAGCGCGGCACTTGGAATACACGGTTACGTTCTTGTTCATCTTGCTCATCCTTCGATTGAAGTGGTCGAAATGAGCACAGCCACCGGCTGACCGAGAGGCCCGGCAAAGGACATCTTGATCAACAAGCGACTTCGTGTTGTTTGATGGGTGTCTGAAAAGGCCGACCCCCTCCGAACCTGTGGTTGTTGGTTCGGAGGGGGCTTTTACTGCGGTTGAATAACAACCACACGATGCGGAGTAGCGAATCCGCCCAGCCCCACAAGGGACTGCGCATGCTGGATACGCACCCTTACGGGACCATTCACATCTCGTCGCGATTTGCGCTGACACGATGATGCTGGCAGGTTCACCACTTGGCTGACAAGGCCAATCGCCGCAACGGGCACTTTCGGGCTGAGCAGTCAGACTCAGCTAGGCGACTGTGCAGTCGCATCAGATCCGGGTATTGGGAAGTGTTCGGAGCACTCGCTACTCGGATCACCTATTCCGTAAAGAACGGTGTTGAAGGTGATTCGATTTTTGTCCTTCACTTTGCCCTTGTGTAAACGAATGAAGGCCTTGTTGCGTCGTCATTCGCGCCGCTCACGGCGCTCAGGCAGCAAAAATCTATATTGTGGAAAATTACATCAGCAGCCCCAACAACCTCTCTGTCGATCCTTGGCTCGACGATGAGATTGATCACAGTGACGAGCCTCTTGTCGTCCAGTTGAAGAATGCCAATCGTCTGGAGCGATTGCGCACCACCTTGCGCGTGAACACCACGATCACAATGCTGACATCTCCCCTCGCACGCATACTGCGGCGTGACTGGAACCTGGTGTCGGCCAAGCTCTTCGTGAACGCCCTGGACAAGGACTACGAGCAGCTCATCAGACAAGAAGTCTCCGAGTTGGCCTGGCAGGCTGCTGACTTGCATGATCTGGCCTCTGCGCTGCCCGTGTCTCAGACGGAAGCGGCCTGGATGCGCCCGCGCACCCTTCACATCCAGATCGTTCATCCCATCACAGCGCAGTGGCTTCGTGCCTTTGTCGTCTACGACAGGGCCTTCGCCAAGCTCATCAATGCCGAAAAGGCGGGGCGAATGACCAAGCAGCAGCGACTGGCGATGATCAGACCTTGCCAGTTGTCCTACATGGGCTTCAAGGCCATCGCCATGAAGATGTGCCTCAAAAGCACCGAAGAGCTGCTTGCAGAGGCCGGCTTCTGAGCGGCGAACTTGATCTGACACGGCTGGATGCCAGCATGGGGCAAACAAATGAGGCACCCCATGCATTCCAACAGACTCCATGACATCCTGGCCTTCGCGGGCATCACATTGCTTGCCTGCGCATGCGCTGCCTTCCTCACGTTTGCCCGCGCCGAAAGCGCCCCGCCCTCCGAGGCCCAATCCTGGTTGCTCACCCAGTCGGCAGCCCACGGGTTCAAGGTGCGCCCGGGTAATTCACGCCTGTACCTGTTCGTGGACCCCGAGTGCTCGGTGTGCCATCAGGCGCTGGCGCAAGCCGTGAAGCTGCCTGAGAACGTCACGGTCGTTCCTCTGGGCATCTATGCGGCCTGGCGAATCGAAGAGTCCTTGCTGCCCATGGCAAAGGCCAACAACGAGGTTTTCCACGCGATCAGGCGACCGTTTCTGCCCATGTGGATTGGGCTTGATGCATGCAGCAAGCCGACGATCATCCTTGGCACGCTCAATGCGCAGGATCAACAGCGCCTGGCGGACGCTGCGGCATGCGAAGGCGACTCCCAAAAGGGAAAGCGTCCAAATTTGGACGCTTCGGTGTTCATGCTCTAGCCAAGAGGCTGCGATCGGACCTTGTACTCAGGCGGCAACATCACCGTAGGCCGCACATCGAAGCGAAAGCGATCGAAAAAGCGAGACTTTTCGAGCGTCCAAATTTGGACGCTTTTTCACTTCAGCCCCCGTCAGGTTCCCGTCTGCAAATTGGCCGTGGTTGTCCACAGCGCCATTGCGACCAGCCCCACCGAGCCGTAGAGCACCCCCAAGCTGATCGGAAACGGCAGCAACGGCAGGAACAAGAACGCGCCCATGGTGAAGATGGCCAGGTGCGCACTTCCCCAGAAGATGACAGGATTGTGCGGCTTGAACTGGTCAAGCTTGCACTCGCGGGCCACCACACCATCGATCAGGGCTGGCAGCGCAATGGCAAGCATGAGTACCGACAAGACGGGCCACAGCCCCATGAAGCGCCAGATGGCCCGGTAGATCAGGCTCCACAGACCCTCGAGGTACCGGTTCGATGTCTTGGCGATGTTTGACTGGCCTTTACCCCCGATCCCGTGCCCTTTGGAGCGAAACAGTTTCTCGACCGTCGCATAGACACCTGTGTCGATGAACATCGCCGTGAAGGATGCGTTTGCCCGCTCCGTGATGGCTTGCGGACTCTGCCCGAGAACGCGCAGCGTTTCCTGCTCCGATGCAGGGATGCGGAAATACTCCGTTGCGATCACGGCCGGCATCAACAAGGACGCCACAAATGGCAGTGTGATGATCCACATCACCATGTGTCGCAAAAAGGGATTCTTGATCTGACTCATGGTGCGATTCTCTTGGCCTCAATGAACTCGATGACGCCCTTGTAGACGCTTCTGCCAGCGACAAATGCGAAGTAGTGAAGTGGCGGCAGCCGAGTAATAAGCTCCGGAGGCACCAGGGCAGAGGCAGACGACTTGAGTGATCGAGAGGTGTTCGAGCGAAACTCGGTAAAGGCCTGGGAGGACTCGCTGCCTGATGAATAGGACACGTCCATGGATCTGACCGTGACCTGACCGAACAGGTCCGAGAGGTATTTGGCGGATTCAAAACTGCGCACGCGAAGGGTGATCAGATTGTTCAAGTTCGCCAGCACCTGCTCAGCCTTGTCATCGTCTTTCAGCCGCACGGTCAGATCCGCTATGGCCTGCATGGCCAAAAAGCACTTGATGCCGGCACCACCGCCCTTGTTCAGGATCTGGATCAACTGATCGTTGGCGACCTCCGCCACCTCATCAACAAACAGGTAGGCGTCGGCTGGGCTGGAGAAGTTGTAGATCGCGCCCAGGGTGGAGGCCAGATCTGCCAGCAAAATTGATCCGATGGCGCTGGCGATGATCTTGTTCGAAAGCGCGTCCAGGCCGATGTACAGAACCGCTCCTTCGTCGATGACGCGGCGCATGTCCCACGCCTCGCGCTGGTCATTGGTGTCGGCGGGGTCCGGAGAAAGCAAATCGCCAATCTCGTCGGATCCAAGCATTTCCAAAATTGGCTCCAGCACCTGAACCATCTTGCTGTAATGCTCTTTGGAGTGCTTGACCATCGAGATGATCCCGTCGATGGTGTCATCGCTGTCGCCCTCGTCCATGTATTTCATGATCGACCAGTCAAGCCGAGTCATCGCCTGCTTGCCAGAAGTGGGCAGCGCCTTGAAATCACGATCCCATTCCGGCCCGTGCTTTTTGGTGAAGTGGATATTCAGGATTTTCTCTGCCAGATCCTCCACCCCCATCTGCACATGGCGCTTAGTGCTTCGAATATCAGGTCGCTCGCCCGCTGCGATCAGGGCACGGTGAATGCGGTAAAGGGTTTTCCAGGCGAATGCGGCAAAGGAACCATCGGCATCAACCAGTTGACCTATACGGGTGGCTGGCTCAGAGATGTTGTTCCAGTTTTTCAGCGGCTGGATGCGAATCGATTTATGTGGCTGCGCAGGATCGAAATACAGGAACTTGCGCCCTGATTTCTTGCACATCGTGTTGAGCATGGAAACCCAGTCGATATCCTTTTTGGGGTCGATCACGATGAGCGCCTTACCCATGTGGATTATCTGGGCGGTCAGCGACTCATACATTCTCGTTTTACCGGCGCGTGTCGTTCCGGTGATCAGGGTATGACCTGGAAGAGCAGAAAACGGTATGCCCACCTCATCCTCTTCTGCCTGACCAATGCCGTGAATCCACGGGCTGCCGATGTTCGAGTCGAGCACGGGTATGGTGTTGCGCGGCATGACACCACGCAGCGTCGAAGCGATCGCCTTGTCGAGCAATGTCCTCTGTGATGGCGGGATACCGTCCAGGCGCATCATCTGATTTTTGACGAACTGCGGAATATCGGGCAGCTCGTCAGGATTGCGGTTGAGGACTTCAACGGCCATTTCTGTGTGCTTCTGGCTCCACTGGAAGCCACGGCCCAAAGGAAGAATCTGTCGCGTCTTCTTGAGTCTGTCCAGACGATCGAGCAATGCTTTGAGCTTGATGGTGCGCATGCGGATCAAGCTGATAGCAGCGCGAAATGACCACAGCCGTTTGATTTGCTCCAATCTGATGTATAGCATCGAGCCAGAAAAGAGCACCAGCAAAGGCCAAAACGGCGGCCGTGCAACGACTAGAACGACCATCGAGAACAACCAGGCGCCAATTGCAATCAGCTCATGACTGCTGCGAAACTTGTTTTCATAGCCTCGGCGACTCATACGGCACCACCCTTTTCTCGGTTGTCACGCGCTTGGCTGTATATGGCCGCTGCCGAGAGCTTGACAATCGCCGAGCGCTCCGTCTTTTGATCGGCATAACCGGCGTCATACAGCAGTTTGTATGTGTCCCTGGGGGCTGCACCAAAGCCCAATGCTTTTCGTGAGAACTCAACACGGCCATCTGCAAGCAGTGTTATCTCACTGTCGTACTCGGACAGTGTGGCGATAGCACGCAGCCATTCGTTGGCATTGACTTGCGCAGGAGAAAGGTGCGAATCCCTTGCCTCGTTGCGTTTGACTTGGTCATCCTGATCAAGTGAGTTCGGCTGTCTGGCGTCCTGTTTTGATGCGCTCCGCGCAATGCTGGATGTTTCTATTGAAACAGATGAAACACGTTTTGTTACAGATTCGTTTCCTGATATAACTACCTCATCTTGCGGACACAAACCCGGGGCAACAGCCGCGCCTCCAACGGCAGAGTTTTTGCGCTCGATGTCATCCGCAATGATGCGCTCGATAGATTGACGAACAACGCGAGAAAGGGGGGGCTCAGCTGCAGGAGATGCCAGGCTGGGATTGATCGCTTGGGACATTTCCTCCAGCATGGGCGCACCAAGATGCCCAAACTGTCCAGGGAACCAAAAAGAAGGCAAGTAGACATGAAGCCGGGCAATGCTCAGGTTTGGCCTTTTGCGCCACATCAGGGTATAGGGCTTGCCAATGTCCAGCAACGAAGCATCGTCGGCATGCGAGTAGATCTCGCCGGTTTCAAAAACCACCTCGCTGGACGACACGCAAATCAGATAGACCGTCGCAAGGGTGGCGCAGTACGAGAGCCACCGGAAATGCTGGTCCCCTGTCATTCTCTCGGCAGCCGTGGCCTGCGGGTTGAATATCGTCTTCTCACATAGACGAACGGCCATCAGGCCCGCCCTCAACGCACATTGAAGCGCCCCGCCGCGGGCTGCGAATGCGTTCTGGGTTAGCGGCAAATCCTGCAAGCGCAAGGCCGCTTGCTCAGCGACGGGTAGGAATAGGTACTCGAAATCCTCTCTTCCCACCACCGTTGCCAGAGTTTGAAAGTACCCGGCGTCAGCGAAGGACTTGAAGAGTTCTTTTGGGGGGAGCGGATGGGATTGAAAGGAGGTCACTTGCACATACTGGCCCGCTGCCTTCCTCTCGAAATCATGAAAGCGATAGCTTTTCACGTCGCTTTCGATTTTGACTTTCGCTGTTGCCGGGCGATTCTTGGTTGGTCTCATCAACATTCGGAGCACACATGACAGACAACATCCTGACGCCGGGTCTCGTCCTCAATCTCGAACACACCAAGCAGCTGTCACTGCTTGGCTGCGAGGAAAGCGAAGAGAGCAAGACCAGAATCATCACCCTGGCCATCGCCGCGATTGAGGCCTATCAGCGGGCCACGGAGTCGGCCCTGAACCTGTGCCTGCGCCTGTACCAATGCAGGCAGGAATTTGCCAGTTCCGGTGAAAAGGGCTGGGAGCGGTTCTGTGAAGCCAATTTTCGCCAATACCTGAACCTGTCCATGTCGCACATCCGTGAGTGCGTGAGGACCGGGGAGAAAATTGCCGGCTATGTGTCACGCCGTGGGCTGGGTTCCGCATCGAATGTCAAGGGGCTGGAGGTGATGACCCTCAGTGCTCTGAAGGTCTTGGGGACTGCACCTGATGAGGCATCAGACGCCTTCATTGATCGGATTTCCAGCAAGATCGAAGAAGCCGGCAAGGCTCTGACGGCCAAGCAGGTGTCCGAGGAACTGCAGGAGCTCAAAGCTCTTGTCGAAGAGCAAAAGACCACGATCAGCGAGCTTCAACAAGCCTCTCACCGGCAGGCCTCGCAAGTTCGCGAGCGCGATAACGCCGCCAGCCAGCTGCGCGATCAGATTGACCAGCTCACCCGCGAACTCCAGAAGGTCAAGAGCCAGCAAGTGACGGTGGTGGACGCCGACCCCCAAAGCCAAGATCTGCAAGTGCGCCGCGACAACATCGAGCAGGAAATTGCTGATCGCAAGCACCAGCTCGATCAGATCAGGTCCGAAATCGCCAAAGCCAATGCGACCAAGCAAGCTCTGGAGTCCAGCAATCGACTCAAGCAAGAAGCGCAAGACGCGGTCGAGCAGCTTGAAGAGCAAATCAAGGAGATGAACTCCAGGTGGTCCCAGAGCTACCTGAAGAAAATCAACAACGTGGACCCTAATAAATACGGCCCAATCTTTCAGCGCATTGCCAACGACATGCGTGCGCTGGCGTCCCTGATTGACCCCCAGCTGTATTGATTAGGAGGAATCCATGTCCAAATCGGCGAACAACAATCTCCATACCGCGGTGACCAGTCTGGCTGACGCAATCAAGGGCATTCCTTCTGTCGAGAACGTCACTGGGCGCACCCTGCAGAGTGCGATCAACGACCTGAACCGGGCCTGGCTCAACTTGCTGCGTGCCGCCGCATTGCTGGGCAAGTCCGAGCCCCTTTCCGCATCCTTGCTGGATCTGCCCTGGGAAACAATCCTGATGTTCGAAGATCCCCGGGTGATCGATCGGATGATGGACCAGTCCTTTGGCTTCCCGCTGGTCAAGGCCAGGATTCAGGAGCCCCGGGTCATTGCTCAGATCATCGAGCCCGGCTCCAGCGATGATGCGGCAGTGAGGGCCCTGACCGCATCCATGCCCAGGGATGTCCTTGACAAGGCCTTTGCGAAGCGGAGGCCGTGATGCAAACACCCGAGTCGCCACGGCGGGCGGGTAAGCCCAAGCGCAGCAAGGAAGAAACCCGCCAGATCGTTCACTACGCTGAGCTGATGGTGAAGATGCGGGCAAGAGCGTGCGTCATCAGCGAGCTCACGGGCCTGCCCTCCCTTGAGGTGCGAGATCTGTGGCAGCGGGTCGCAGGGCGCAGCAGCCCCAGTGGCCAGCAGCCCAACGATCTGGCCTGGTACCTCAAGTCCTCTCGGCGGCGGTTTCACTCGGCGTTGATCGTGCAGCTGTACCACCAGGCTCTGCAGGATCTGCCAGCCTACGCGGCAATGACGAACGCCTACTACCACTACGGCCAGATCACCGCCGCGTCAGCGCCGCGCAGCTCCTGGATTGATGGCGCAGATCCATCCTTCCGCGGTGAGGAAAGGGACTACGAGGTGCCCTTCTCGCGGGCGAATTACCTGTGCAAGGCCTACACCAACGACAAGCTCGCAAACGGGCGCCGCAAGTGCCCACTTGTCATCAAAAGCTGCCGCAACCCGTCCTGCCAGGCACTGTTCATGTCCAGTGAGGATGAGGTTCGCGAGCACTGCACAGTGTGCGCCAAATGACCCTCCCCTCCCGAGGCTCGTCTGTTCAACCGCGAGCGCATCAGGTGGTACGTCTCGACCCATATTGACCTTGCTTGACCTTGCATGTTCAAGAACATCACGATCTTTACCCTTCCCCAGGACTGGCAGCCTTCACTCGAAGCGATGGAGGCCGCTGTGCAACAAAACAGGTTTACCCCGTGCGGGCCAACCGTCAAGAAAAGCTGTGGCTTCTCTGAGCCCCGAATGATCGACAACGGCCCGCTTGTCGAGTTGGTTGCAGGCCAGCGCATCCTGCGATTTGTCATCGAGGTCAAGAAAGTCCCGGGTGCTGCCATCAAGAAAAAGGCAGAAGAGGCGGCGGCGCAGATCGAGCAAGAAACCGGCCGCACACCCGGGCGCAAGGAGATGAAATCGCTCAAGGAAGACGCTGTGCAAGCCCTGCTGCCGCACGCTTTCCCCAAGCAACAGGCCGTCATGGTGTGGTTCAACTTCGAACACGGCTGGATGATCACGGACGCCTCGACCAGCGCCCGCAACGATGACCTCCTGACCGCCTTGGTGAGAGCCTTCGCGGGACTGACGCTGGCGCCACTGAACACCCAGCAAACGCCGCAGTCGCTGATGACGCATCTACTGACGGCCCCCTCACATGAAGAGTGGCCCGAGGGCTTTTGCGTTGAGCGAAGTGTGGTGCTGCGCAGCTACGATGCCGACAAATCGAGCGTCAAGTTCGATCGGCACCACCTGCAAAATGATGAGATTCGCAATCACATCAGCGAAGGAAAATTGCCCGCGCAGCTATCGATGAGCTGGGAGGGGCGCATCGGATTTAGCTTGACCGATTCGGGCGTGCTCAAGAAGGTCAGCTTTCTCGATGGTGTGCTCGATGAGACGTCCCAGGGTGAAAACGAGGACCGCTTTGACGCCGATGTGGCGCTGAGCACGGCAGAGCTATCCCGTTTTGTGCCGGCCCTCATCGATGTCTTGGGCGGTCCATTGATCAAGGCACCCGAAGCCAGGGGCTGACCGAGGCGTTGGCATTGCACAAGACCAACCTCAGGGGCAGCTCCATGCCCCGCCTGAGCGCCGCAGGAGTCTCCAGCCTTGCCGCAGAGGATGTCAAGAGCACGGTTGTTCTTGGCATTGACCCAGGCCGGCACACCGGTCTTGCCTGGTACCGGGGCGCAAAGCTCGTCGAGCTGCTCACGGTCGCGCCAGAGCAGCTTGTGCCAATCTTGCAGAGCACGGACATCACCACGGTGGTGTTCGAAGACTCACGCAAGACACGCCACACATGGGGGCGCGGCCCCGCTTCCGTGGGTGCGATGCGCAAGATTGCCCGCAACGTCGGCCAGATCGACGCCTGGTGCATCCAGATCGAGGTCTTGTGCAAGACCTGCGGCATCGCCTGCATTGGACTGAGCCCAAGGGAAAAGGGCGCAAAAGTAAGCCCAAATGACTTTGCCCGCATCACGGGGTTCCAGGGCAGATCCAACCAGCACGAGCGCGATGCGGCAATGGTGGCCTGGCCATTCAGGGCGATGCGAAAAGCAACTCAGCATTAAAAAGCGATGGATTTGCAGCGCCAAACGTTCTTGAAAGTCCAAACGCTCATGTGAAGCTTTAAGCATGCAAGAACGAATCGAACCAACCGAAGAGCAAAAGAAGTTCATCCTGGCGCCGCTGCGCTCACGCATCAAGGTGCGTGCATTCGCGGGGGCTGCAAAGACCACCTCTTTGGTGCTCAAGGCACAACACGAGGCGCAGGAAAACGGCTTGAAAGGGCTGTACCTGGCATTCAACAAATCGGCCCAGATCGAAGCAGAGCACCGCTTTGGTCAGACAGCGGTGGCACGCACCCCGCACTCGATGGCCTACCGTGTCTTTGGCGGGCGCTACAAGCACAAGCTCAGGGGTATGCGCCCCCGCGACGTTGTGGAAATGGGCGTTGTCGATTCCTATACCGAAGCGCGATCGATCCTCGATGCCATCCAAGGATATTGCATCAGCGCCGAGATGGCGTTTCCGCAAACGATCCGCACGACAAGCCTGGAAATCTCACCCGCCCGCGCCCAGGAGCTGGCCGAGTTGGCAAGGAAGGTCTGGGAGTCGATGTGCGACCCCAAATCGGAAATACCAATGTCCCATGACGGCTATTTCAAGCTCTACCAGCTCAGCCGCCCTCGCCTGCCCGGTGACTACCTCATGGTGGACGAGTTCCAGGACACCAACCCGGTGACGCTGGACATCATCAAGAATCAGCCCCAGCCGACCATCATGGTGGGTGACCGCTACCAGTCCATCTACGCCTTCCGTGGTGCGGTCAACGCGATGCAGACGGTGCCGGCGCAGTTCAACTTCACGCTCTCCCAGAGCTTCAGGTTTGGCCCGGCCGTCGCAACCCTGGCCAACAAGCTGTTGCGTGCTCACTTCAACGAAACAACGCCCATTGTGGGCTCAGGCCCCCAAACCCAGATCAGGCACGCCAATGATCGACGGCCGCAGTGCTACGCAGTTCTGACCAGAACAAACGCTGAGCTGTTTGATCACGCCGTAACGGCCCTGTGCACAGACAAGCAGATGGCCTTCATCGGTGGGGTCAAGGGCTATGGGTTTGACCGGCTCTCGGACGTGCAGCACCTGGCCATGTCCAACCACGCGGCAATCCGCGACCCCTTCATTCGCTCGTTCTCCTCCATTGGTGCCATGGAGGATTATGCGGAAGAGATTGAGGACTTCGAGTCATCCCGCCTGGTGCAGATTGCCCGTGAATATGGGACGGACATTTTCTCTTTGGTGAACCGGATCAACTCCATGGGCGGGACATATGGCGAGATGCCAGATCCCGATCGTGTGTTCGCCACGGCCCATAAATCCAAAGGATCCACACTCGATCATGTGGTGCTTGCAGACGATTTCAGGCCGCTTCTGAGCGATGAGGTGCCCATCGAAGAAGTGGATGAGCAGGAGGTGCACCTGGCCTATATGGCTGCGACTCGCCCGCGCCATAGCCTGTACCTGAATCAAGCGCTGACCGACTTTCTTGAGTTCGCCCATTCCCAAAGCTCAGCCGAAGTGGAGAAATGAATTGACCGCTGATGAAGCCCGCTGGATGGCCCGCCGTGCACTGAATACATCAACGCTCAATGCAATGCGCACTCACATCGACAATGAAATCGCCTCGTGCGCTCGCGTAGGCATCAGATGCCTGGTCAATCCGCTGCGCACTTTCTCGGGGCCGGTCTCGCGCTGCGAAGAGGATCAGCTGTGGGAACAGTTATGGGAGGATGGATTCACGGTGACACACAACCACCCTCTTCCCCCAATAGACAAGCACATCGAGACATCAACTGCAATTATCTGGTGAGCCCAATGCAACGCACATACCACCCCGACAACACCACCCCCAAAGGCCGTGATGCGGTTTTCGTATTTGGCTCGAACCTGGCCGGGCGGCACGGCATGGGATCCGCCAAGGTCGCTCATGTGAACTTCGCGGCCAAGTACGGATGTGGGCAAGGCCCTACCGGCAGGGCGTATGCGATCCCCACCAAGGATCGTCACCTGAACACACTGCCGCTTGAGGACATCCACGAAAGTGTCGCCGCCTTCATCCGGTACGCGCAAGCAAAACCGAAAACCCAGTTTTTCATCACCCGCGTCGGCTGTGGGCTGGCCGGCTACCAGGACGCGCAGATCGCGCCCATGTTTGCCCAGGCCTCGCCCAATTGCTCACTGCCTGAGCCATGGCGAGAGCACCTTGAACCACCTGCGGCTGGTGAAACTTGAAATTGCAGTTGATGGTGAGAAGCTGATTTCACCCCAATCAACTTTTCTAAAGGAATTTCACAATGTCCGAACAGCAAATCCAGTTTTTCCCGGGCTCTGTCAAGAAGGCCATGAAGGATGCCGGCGCCGGCAGCAGCGATCTTTGGAAGGTGCCGCGCAGCAGCATCCGTGTGGCCGAGGGCTTCAATGTCCGGGTGCGCAACGACAAGTATGCGGCCCGCGTGCGCGAAATCGCCGACTCCATCAAGGAAAACGGGTTCTACCCTGACAAGCCTTTGGCCGGCTACGTTGCCGTGGACGATGACGGGGTGCAAACCATCATCGTCACCGATGGCCACACCCGGCTCGATGCGGTGGACCTTGCGGTCTCCGAGGGCGCTAAAGTGTCGATGCTGCCCGTTGTCACCAAGCCCCATGGCACCTCCATGGAAGACCTGGTGGTGGCCCTTCACGTCGGCAACAACGGCAACCCGCTCACGCCTTTCGAGCAGGCCTGTGTCTGCAAGCGCCTGATCGGCTACGGCATGGACGAGGCCACGATTGCCAAGAAAATGGGTTTCACGCAAACCTATCTCGACGGCCTTCTGACGCTGATGGCGGCCCCTGTGGACCTGCGCAACCTGGTCGAGCAGGACAAGGTGAGCGCCAGCCTGGCCATCGAGATGATCAAGAAGCACGGCGCCAAGGCTCTGGACACGCTCAAGGCGGGTCTGACCAAGGCCGAAGCTGCGGGGAAAACGCGCATGACGCCCAAGCACATCAATAGCGCCCCGCGTGTGGCCAAGCCCGTGCTGATGCGCAGTATCGATTACCTGCGCCAGGAAAAGCTCGACGCTGACGAGCGATTCTTGAAGTTCCTGGCATTTCTCGGTGGCATGACCTCGATCGACGATCTGCAGGCCTTCATGAAGGCTGAGCAGGAAAAGGCCGAGAAGAAGGCCGCCAAAGCCGAAAAATCTGACCCAGCTTGAGGGGAGCAGTCCCCGGCAAAGGGTGGGTGCCGCTCATCCAGAGCGGTGTCATTTGAAGGTCATTTGCGGCCGGCAAGCTCAAGCAGCCTGGGCTTGAGCGGGTCGCCCTCCGGGAGACCCGTCTCACTGAAGGTGATGACCATTTTGTGCATGCCTGGGAACATGCCCTGCTCCTGAAGGCCTCGCACAACCGCCTCCAGCTCAGGCCACTCACGGATGGCCTGGCGAAAGGATTTCGCATTTTCGAGACTGCAAGCCACTTTCTTTTGCATGCAAGAACGTTATAAGCCTGCATGCCAATGAATACTTTGAATGTAGTGCCGACAGCCATTACAATCGAGACCCCTCAGGCGAGGATGGTGGCGGCGTGGTGAGTTCGTTTCATTTTGCTTCTTATTTTCCATTGCACCACAATCTGCTTATGAGCAACTATTCATTTTGCAGTCATGATACATCCCCTCGTAAGGGCACAAGTGATAAGCGATACAGCAATGAAGGAGTGGATTTAGCTGGCGCTTTACCCGCGTTACCCGGTTGGTAACAAAACTCACTGGCGAGTTGCCTAAGCCATTTTGGATGCGCATTGCCGGTGGGTCTGGAGATTGTTATGAACACAACTGTCACACCGAAGTTAACGCAGAACGATGAGAAGGTAATCGCCCGATTTTTTGCTGGGCGCCCGTCCATGCTGCAAGAGATGGGTCACGATCCCGAAGTCTGGGCACATCTTGCCCGGCGTAGCCTTGAAAAGCGCATGAGCGAGCTCACGGACGTGCTGAGCAACGGCGCCCTGGAAGCCATCGCTACCGGCAAAATCGACCTTCCTGCGACCTGCAAGAGCATCGCGAAAGAGGCCGGCATCTCCTAGTGATGCGGGCGATAGCCAACCCAGCAAGACCGTCCAAATTTGGACGGTTTTTTTTCGCCGTCATGGACCAGCTTCGCCCAGGGAAGCGCAAAAGCCGCTCAACTTGAGCGCTGAATTGCTGTGGCGATCTCTCATCATCTGGATCGAACATGAGGGCATGCCAGTTCGCTACCCCCCATTGCATGACGCCAGACACCGAAGAGCGGCCGTCTTCGTGGCAGTCGCCTACGCCGGTGCAGCTGTCTTCGTGGTTGCGGTCCTGGTGTATGTCGGGCGGATCCAGATGTCGTTTCCGGCGCCTCTGGTGACCTTTGCATCGGAGTGCGCCAAGGACTGGGCACGGCGCTTCGGCTTGGCATGAGTTGATTGCGTTCGAATCGATGGGATGCTGATTCATCTGGGTTGTTCTTGGATGGCCTCAGATCGTAGCGCCCCACACGGGCGGCTGCGGAGGATTTTTCAACGGCCTGTTAGGGTTGGGGAGGATTTCAACTGGTATTCAAAGTTGATTTCACTTGGGGGCATGGGATGCTTGTCACATGAACAAGATTTCCAACTCTTCCATCTCTACTCGTGACCTGCTGGTGCTGACTGCGACCTCCATGCTCACCCTTTCCGCCATTGGCTCTGTGCTGATTGCATTGGGCTTTTAAGCTCGGAGGAAAATCATCATGCAAGTTGCATTGGTGATCATCGGCGCCCTCGTGGTTGCCGTCCTTATCGTTCGAGGCGTTCTCTCGTTCTTGCCCAAGGGCAAGGACTCTTCAACCAAAACCAAGGAGTAGTTTCTCGTGTTCAAACAACAATACATGAAACCGGCCGCAGTCGTCTTTGCGGCCCTCGTCACCTTCATCGTCGCGTTCGGTTGCTTTTATGTGATCGACCAAGGCGAGCGCGGAGTCGTTGTTCGCAATGGCGCTGTCATCTTGACGGCTGAACCCGGCCTGCACTTCAAGATGCCGATCATCGATGAAGTGCACGCGATCAGCGTCCGCGACACGTCCGTCCTTTTCGACAAGTCGTTTCCCCTGGAAACCTACACGTATGACCAGCAGCCGGCGACACTTCATCTGAGCGTCACTTACCGTGTGCAAGCAGGCGCCGTGGAGCGGCTTTACACCGAGTTCGGTACGCCGGAGGCTCTCGAAAGCCGGGCGATCCTGCGCCGTGTTCCCGATGCCGTCAAAAACGTGTTCGGGCTCTACACGGCACCCCGCGCTGTTCAGGAGCGATCCAAGCTCTCTGCTGACATCAACGAAGCAGTTCGCAAGGCTCATGCGGACTTGCCCGTTGACATCGTTGGCGTCCAGATCGAAGAAATCGATTATGGGAAGGAGTACGAGTTTGCTGTCGCCGCACGCATGAAAGCGGAGGTCGCGATTGCCACGGCTACGCAAAATCAGAAGACCGCTCAAGTCGAAGCGGACACCAAAGTGTTGCAGGCCGAAGCCGATGCGAAATCCGTGAAGTTGCGTGGTGAAGCCGAGGCCGCAGCCATTCTGGCGAAAACGCGAGCCCTTGCGGAGCAAGGCCGCTATCTGGTGCAACTCGAAATCGCGCAGAAATGGAACGGCGTCATGCCCACAACCATGCCTCCCGAGGCCGCGATGACCTTCCTTGGCGCCAAGAACTGATTCATCTCCGCGGTGGCCCCCATGAAAGCCCTTTCCATCCACCAGCCTTACCCGCACCTGATGGTGCGTGGAGAAAAGCGCGTTGAGAACCGGACATGGGCCACGCGCTATCGGGGACCGCTGGCCATCCATGCCAGCAAGAACCGAACGATGCTTGAGCCCGGAGAGGCCGACAGGTACGCCACGAATGGCGATCCTCTCGTCTTCGGCGCAGTGGTCGCCGTGTGCGAACTGGTGGACGTGGTTCTTGCACGCGATGCACACGCAGGCGTCTATGACGACGTATATCCCTGGCTACGCGATCACCCACACGTCATTGGCCCCTGCTGCTGGGTTCTTGCCAACGTTCAGCGGATCAAACCCATCACCTACCCTGGTTCGCAAGGCCTGTGGGCATTCCCCGACGACTTGATCGCACGGAGCACACCATGGAACACTTCATCGACGGCCGCACACTGATCCTCGACGATGCCGACGACCACCTGATTCAGAGCGGTGGTCGGCTGACGGTCTCGCACGTTTGGGGATTCGCCCGCTGCGGCCAGCGTGCCGTGCATACATTGGTGATGGGCGCGAAACATGGGCAGCGCGTCATCGCACTGAATGGCAACTTGCTCGACTGCCGCAAGGACAACCTGCGCCTGATGACGGCTGAAGAGCGACGTGCTCGTTTCCTGCGGATGGCCAAGGAGAGGGACGAGAAGATCTCTCTGGCCAAGGCTTCGGCTGAACCGTTCCTTGCCGTTCCTCGTGACTTGGGTTCATGGGGTGTGATGAAGACCCGCTGCTGGGAGGCCATGCATCGCTGCCTCAAGCATGCGCTTTCGCTCAAGCATCCTCGGGTTGCAGAGCTTGAGCAGTTGTCCAAGCTCCTGTCCGAGTTGCCCGACTGGGATGTTGATCAGTGTGCCAAGTATTTCGAATCACCATGAACCTGAACCGCCTATGGTTGCTTCCCTCGATCATTGCCATCGCTGGTGGATTCGTCCTGGCATACACGGCAGTGCAACTCGCTTTGGCTGGCGACAGCGTGCTCTTTCCCGGCGTGCTTGCCACCCTCTCCTACGCAATCTGCCACATCGGTTTCTGGTTCGGAAAAATATCCGTGGGCGACATTTTTCAATTGGATGGGGATTAGGCACGCGCCACGGGCACATCTGACCACTGCGTCGTGTACTGAGGCGTTCGGCGCTCCTGGCGCATACCCCATGCCCGTGGTGGCCCACTCTGCCCAGTCGAGCCGACGTGGATCATGCCTTTCCCGAAGCGGCCGTTGACAGCATCCACCGCGGCCATCAGGCGACGGGTGTCCCTGCTGCTCCCCTCTTGCACGTCGAGGTCCAGTTCACCCTGGCACCGATCTTCATCTTCGAGGTCCAGCAGCATCACGCCTGCCTTAGCGAAGTCATGGCCCTCGCGCCAGATAGCCCTCATGCCATCGATGGCAGCAGTCCCCAGCAGCCTTGAATCCGCCGTTGGCCGGCGCAGGGGAACCACGATCGACCGCGAATACTGAGGCCCTTGCCGAAATGGCGACGTTCGCACGAAGACGAGGACACTTGCCGCTGCACCCCGCTGACTGCGAAGCTTCTCAGCCGCTCTGGATGCAAACTCACTCACCGCCTGTTCCAGCGGCGCCAGTGCGCTTACTGGCCGGCCGAACGACCTGGTGCAGGCAATCTGCTGCTTGGGCTCAGGTGCATCGTCGAGCCCGATACACGTCTGTCCTCGCAGCTCGCGCACCGTGCGCTCCAAGACCACGCCCCACCGACCACGGACCGCGGCCACGTCCAAGTTGGCCAAGTCCCAGACCGTAGTCACGCCAGCATCGACAAGCTGCCGCCCGATCCGCCGCCCAACGCCCCATACCTCGTTCACCTCAGTGGCCTTGAAGACCGCTTCGAGTTCGGCCGCAGGTAGCGCCCCGAAGTTGCACACCTGGGCAAGCTCTGCGGGGTATGACCCGGGCTTGCGCTCAGCGGTCTTGGCCACATGATTGGCCAGCTTGGCCAGCGTCTTGGTTGGCGCCATACCCACACATGTCGGGATGCCGATCCATTGCAAGATGCGCTCGCGCACCGTCCGGGCACGGCGCACCAGGTCACCACGCACACCGTCCATTCCGATGAAAGACTCATCGATGCTGTAGACCTCCTGTGTCGGTCCCAAGCCGGCAGCGATGCTCATCATTCGGTCCGATATATCCCCGTAGAGGACGAAATTCGCCGACAACCCCACCAGTCCCACGATGCGCTCCAGGTGCTTGACCTCGAACCATGGCTGCCCCATCTTGATACCCAGATCCTTGGCTTCATTGGAGCGGGCCACACAGCATCCATCGTTGTTGCTCAGGACAACGACCGGCACACCGTTGAGCGAGGGACGAAAGACGCGCTCGCACGAGACGTAGAAGTTGTTTCCGTCGATGAGCGCAAACATGGTGTGACTAGACCTGAAACTGCTTGATGCAGGCGGTGACAACGCCCCACACCTCAATCGTTTGCCCCTCCCGAGGCACGATGTCAGGGAACGTGGCATTGGCTGCCTTCAGCCGCACCCTGCCAGCGCGAAGCTGCAGGTACTTCACTGTGAACTCACCGTCCACGACTGCCACCACGATGTGACGATTCAGGGGCTTGACGCCGCGGTCCACGACCAGCAGGTCCCCATCGTCGATACCTGCATCGATCATCGACGTCCCAGCGGTTCGGAAGAAGTATGTGGCCTGGGGGTGTTTGATCAGCAGTGAGCCAAGATCGAGGCGCTGCACCTGGAAGTCTTCAGCAGGGCTTGGAAAGCCGCACTGCACCGAGGTGCCGGCAATAGGCAGGCTTACATCTGTGGCGCCGACGGCCACGGGGGTGTCAAATATACTGTTCATTTGTACAGTTTATCGCCTACTGAGTTCTCGTGCAGTGGCATCCACGCTGGACAACGCCCTAACGACACCCCTGTGAGAAGCGAAAGGCGCGCAAAATTAGCACGCTCTTGAGCGTCCAAATTTGGACGCTCCCCCAGCAGGAGCACCAGGAGCCCCAATGTGCAACCTCTACGAAGCGCCGACACCTGTTGCGTTGTACGAGTATTTCGGCGTGCGCACGCCCAGCGAGTACAGCCGGGACATGTCGCCCCTGGGATCGGGTCCTTTCATCCGTCAGGACATGGACTGCCAGATCGGGCAATGGGGGATGATCCCGCCCGGCAGCCGTGAGCACATACCAAAGACCTCCCAGGGCAAGCGGATGAGCACCAACAATGCCAGACGCGAACGGATGGCCACCGCCTTCACCTTCCGACGAGCCTGGAGCAGAGGGCAACGCTGCCTGATACCCGCGGCCAGCTTCGTTGAACCGTACTGGGGGATCTCGCACAAGGACCCCATGACACAGGGCAAGCACGTGCGCTGGCGATTCAGGCGCTCCGATGGCCAGCCGTGGGCACTTGCCGGGCTCTGGGACGAATGGACCGAGAATGCCACCGGCCAGATATGGCTGTCGTTCACGATGATCACCCAGAACTGCGACGGGCACCCTATCCTTTCACTTATGCACAAGCCGGATCCGAAGGCTGGCCTGGACCAGCAGGACAAGCGCACGCCGGTGCCGATTGAACGGGCGGACTGGGATCTTTGGCTGCATGGACCGGTCCAAGCAGCCGAGGGGCTGATCCAGGTACCTCCGGCCGGTCGATTCATTCATGGGCCGGCAGACCCCTCGGTTTCTATGCAACTACCCATATCAAATCCATCACCCGCATGAACAAAGGCTTCGGCAGATCTGGCCATCGGCCAAAGCATCAACCCGGCTTTTCACCAAGGGCTGTCGCCCCAATGGGCGAGCAACGCTATGAGGAGTTGATGCGGCAGTTGAGCGATGCTTTTTCCAAGGCCGATCAGGATCAGGATCCAGGCCGCAAAGCCCGCGATGCCCAGATCCGGCATGAGCAATGGTTGGCCGAGCGTGAGCATGTGATACAGGACATCCTGGCCATCATGCGCAAGCACGGAATCGAGGTCGAGGCGCTGGCATAGGACGGCCCCAACATCCAACGAGGTCCTGAATCGGCAAGGTTCAGGGCCTTTTTCCATTTTTGACTCTGATCACTACCGTGTTTGAATTGAGGCAATTAGACGGGCATTCGTAAAAGTGGGTTGTGGAGCGCCCTGCTGCCCGTCAATGCACAAGCATCGACATTCGTAAATGAGTGTTGTTTTCTGCTGAAAGACGCCGTATATTTGCACCAAGAAAATCGCAAAATAATGTTGGTAATGAGTGCAGAAATCAAGTCTCTCGTTCTGGATACTTGGGCAGGCCGCCGCTATTACGCCGTCGAGTTGGTTGGCGAGACTCCCAAGAAATCGCGAGTTCGTGTTCTCACTCCGGGCGGCGTCATGCTGCCGGGTCGCCGCTACGTCAATTGCGGCGAGACTGTTTTGGTTCCCAAGTACGCAGTTGTTGACATCCCCAAAGATGCTCACAAGGTCGAACAGGGGTACTACGACGGCCATCTAAATGGCTATGGAGGCGTGGTTGATGCCCGTTAATATTCTTTCCATGTGAGAACAGATGGTTTGATGCATGTTTTCAAGGCTCTAAAGATACGCATCTGTGCTCCACTGTGTAGATGCTACAAGCCGGAACCATCTTCGCAGCAACATTCGTCCAGGTCTTCTTCATCGCCCTGCAGACCGTGGCTATTCAGCTCAAGTCGATGGCCGGTGCAGCCGCAGCAGCAACAGGCGTCGCAGCTCTGAACATCCTTGTCTTGGGTCGAGTTCTTTCCCCAAGCGCAAGTCCACTCGAAATCATCATGTACGTCACGGCCAACGCCTTGGCAGTTCCAGCAGCAATGGCAGCAGGGTTCTGGTTTGCCAGGCACAGTCTGGTCGAGTGATCGAATCCGGCAGCCGTGTCCATCCCCATCCAACCGCCCGTAGTTCAATTGAACAGAACAGCAGACTTCAAATCTGTATGCCAACGCAGGCCAAGGTTGCAGGTTCGAATCCTGCCGGGCGGGCCATTCTTGGTGCAACCGACAGCCCCGGTGGATCTCCATCGGGGTTTTTTTATGGGCGAAACACGCAAAAATTTCATTCGCTCTTGAGCGGCCAAATTTGGACGCTTGGCCAAAACTAGGCAGATCAGTCAATCATTAGAAACATGAGAACGCTCAATCGACTCTTGAAGGATGCCCACGAGGAAGGCCTGCAGATCATTGTCTGGGGCGAGACGACGATTCGAAGAAATCGTGAAACGGCCATCGTCATCGACAACGCTGGGGCCATCCGCATCAAGGCCACAGGCCGCAAGATATCGATAGGCCAGAGCCGAAGTTTCTTGGGTCTGGATAGTGAGTCGGTCCTGAGTTGATTTTCGGCTTGGCACGGGCAAGCTGAGGTCATGTCAAAAAAGCAACTCTCTACCTCCCTGGCCCGCGGCTTCACCCTCATCGAGCTGATGGTCGTTCTCGTCATCATCGGTGTGCTGGCCGCCCTGATCGTGCCCAACGTGCTGGACCGTGCCGACGACGCCCGCGTCACCGCCGCTAAAACCGACGCGATCAACATCATGCAGGCGCTGAAGATGTACCGCCTGGACAACCAGCGCTACCCCACCGGCGAACAAGGCCTGAATGCACTGGTTGCACGACCCACTGGCGGCCCTGCGCCTGTCAACTGGCGCCCCTACCTGGACAAGCTGCCGACCGACCCGTGGGGCCAACCCTACCAGTACCTCAACCCCGGGGTGCACGGCGAGGTGGACGTACTCTCGTTCGGGGCTGATAGCAAGCCCGGTGGCGAGGGCCGCGCAGCCGACATCGGAAGCTGGCAATAAGCCTTTGGACAAGTGAAATCCGGCACCAGAAAGTCAGACATGTTCGTCCCAAAAAAACTTCGCCTCATCTTTGCAGCAGTCGCAGCCACGATCGGCGTGCTGGCCGTCTGTGGCATCTTGGTGTCTGTCAGCGCCGGCACCCTCAACAAGACAGCGCAAAAGCCTGAAGCGACGGCAAATGAAGCACTCAAGAGCAAGCTGGCCGATGCCATTGCCGAGCTCAAGGACATTCAGGAAGTGCGCCCTGCGCCCTTGCCCGGCTTGCTGGAGCTGCGCATCAATGGCACCGACATCCTCTACACGACGCCCGATGGCAGTCACATCTTCGCCGGGAACATCATCGACACCGCCTCGAAAGTCAACCTGACCGAGCAGCGCGTGATGGAGTTGTCCGCGGTCGATTTCGACAAGCTGCCGCTTGAGCACGCCTTCCCGATCATTCGCGGCGATGGCAGCCGCAAGATGGCGCTCTTCACCGACCCCAACTGCCCCTTTTGCAAGCGCTTCGAGCAGGAGTTGATGAAGGTCACGAATGTGACGATCCACGTGTTCCTGATGCCGGTGCTTGGCCAGGACTCCATGAACAAGTCTGCTGCGATCTGGTGCTCGCCCGACCGAGGTTCTGCCTACCTCGAATGGATGCTGCGCGGCAAGGAGGCAACCGGCCCGGCATGTGAAGTCGATGCCCTGGTCAACAACCTGAAGTTCGGCCAGAAGCATCGAATCACGGGCACGCCAACGACCATCTTCTCCGATAACCAGCGCGTTGCCGGCCTGGTTCAGACTGCGACGGTCGAGGAACACCTGGCCACGGCAAGCAAGCAGTTACGGGCTCAGCAAGATGCACGTCGAATCTCGCCATTCAACCACCGCTCAAATTTGAGCGCTCGATAACGTGGTGGAAATCGATCGAATTTGACTTTCCGAAACAGCCTTCAAGATGGAATCTCTGCGCCAGCGCAAACCCTTGCCCCACTCACCCGGTCGCCCAGCCCCAATGAACACCGACATGAAACAGCACAAAGCGCGAATCGAATCGGCGTGGTGCGCCCTGGATGAGCGGCACTTCGCTGCAGCCCAGGATATGGCGCCACGAGGGCTTGATCTGCTGACATGCGGGTGTCTCGATGCGCCAGATGTCACGCCGGCAGGCAGCATGCACTCTACGAGGACTGGCCCCTGGCCATCGACGGGATTCCGGAACAAGGATGTGCGCCACTTGCATGAAGCAAGGGAGGCCTTTGCTGCGGCCCTTGTCAGCGAGATTCTGGCTGAAGAAGCTGCCTGACTTTCTGCCCAAGTCAATTCCATGGCCACCATCAATACCTCTGACCTTATCGGCCCTGCACTGGATTGGTCTGTAGCGCAGTGCGAGCTGATGAGTGAGTATTCCGCTGAGAGGGGGCTTTTGGTGCATCGCATCGGATACGGCCTCCCGATGCCCGCTTACTCCACAGACGGCTCCCTGGCCGTCCCGATCATCGAGCGGGAGAAGATTTGCGTCTCGTGGACCTACCCGCGCAGGATGACTGATCCTCCCATCCAAGCTGTCGCCCAGTATTTCGAGCCCCCGCATAGCGCAGGGAACAAGCATCGCGAATTCGGGCACTCGCTCTGGATCGCTGCCATGCGTTGCTACGTCGCTGCCAAGCTGGGCGACACCGTAGACGTGCCGGATTCAATCGCCACCATCAAGGAACAAGCATGAGTTGCCGCGACATCGGCGGCATTAACCTGGGCAAATCGTTATGACCAAAACCGTCAACGATCGCGCCGAAGGCCCCTCGCCTTCTGAAATTCCGAATCACCTGGAGTTCGATCGCACGATGGTGCGGCTTGCAGTGCCTTTCGAGGAAAAGGGCGATGCCAAGCTAGCCGGCGCACATTGGGTGGGGCACCTGAAGACCTGGTGCTGCCGACCTGATAAGGTCGAGAACTTTCGGCCGTGGATCGACGGCGAGCCGCGCCATTTCAACATGCTGACGGGGGCTGATGTTCCTCATCCTGAGATCCACCAATGACTGACGCTTCGAACCAGGCCCGCACAGCAGCAATCGCCGTCCTGACCAACGCCGAGATCAAGGCCTTGCTGCCAACGATCACACTCAGGGGCGAGAAGCCCAAGAAGCAGGTCTGGCTGACACAGGCGGAAGCCATCATCTTTGCTCGCGCCGTCGAGGCCGCGGTTGTGGCCAGAATCGGGGGCAGCGAGAAGGCATCGAGCAATACAGCCCCTGCCCTTCCCCTCATCCAGCAGACCGCGCCTGAGCGAATTCACTTGTGCGTTGGGGATGACGAATACCTCACCGAGGTAGATTTTTCCGAATGCACAGAAGTCGCCTGGGCCAAGGAGGCCGCTGTCAGCGTGACGGTGCCATACGTTCGGGCAGATCTGGCTGCTGGCGCAACTCACGCTGCGATCAGCCCCGGTAGCAAGCCCCCGGCCGAGATCGATCGGGAGCGACTCGTGCGCCAGTATGCGGCTGACCCACAGCCCAAGCTGGTCGGCGCAGCAGGCAGGCTTCTGGACTCGATGGTCGAGCGCATTGGTCCGGCCCCAGCCGCAATGGATAAAGGCCGTTGCCGGCGCTGCGGCGGCGAGATGAAGCCGGGGATTGCGGTCGGCCAAACCTATACGGCAGGTGCGCCTGACCTGGGTGATGTGGTCACCATTTCCCCGGGCGGACCAGGCCGGGTCATTGAATGTTTGAAGTGCGCGGCCTGTGGCTGGAGCGTGACAGCGTGAAAGACAACAACCTCATGCGCAAGGCGAGCCAGGCAGGCAAGCGCAGCCAGGAGAAGCGCTGGCAGCAACCGCGCCTTGCGTGCGGCGGTTCTGGCAGATACGACGCTGCAGGCTCGCCCAGGTGTGCAGCATGTGGCGGTACCGGCAAGCAGGTGAGATCATGAGCCAACACGTTGACCACTACAACAAGCAGATCCTGTCGCATCTTTCGACGGAAGGTGGCTATACGACGGGCGACATTGCCGACAAGTGTGTGCCCATTTTTGGCGGCAACAAGAGCATGCATTCGGCATTCATCCGAATTCGGCTGCTCGACCTCCAGCGACAAGGAAAAGTAAGGCCGATGGATGATCAGAAGCCCGTTTGCTGGGTGCTTGCCAAGGAGAAGACATGAGCCCAAACGACATCACCCGGCTTGCCTGTGAAGCCGGTATCCCCGCTGAGAACGTGGCTGGCCTTGCTTCTGGGCGCCTGGAAACGGGCCAAGAGCTGCTGGCCAAGTTCGCTGAGCTGGTCGCGACTGCCGCAACGACGAAAGAGCGCGAGCGTTGCAGCAAAATCGTGATGGACCTGCCATTTTTTGGAAAGGCAACCGGGAATGAATTCTGGAACGATAAGTGCAAGAGCTTCGCCCTTTTGTCATCGACCCTGATCCGTCATCCCAACATGGAGGAAGAGTACCTTCCCAAAGCGCGTGGCGGCCTATTCAGCCTGGACAAATCCACGACTTCTGGCTGATTGATTCTTGTCTAAGTTTGCTCGTTGGATTTGCCACTGTAGCCTGAAGGCATCCCAATTTTTCACACACCAGATCGCACCATGAAATTCTCAGAATTCCTTAAACTGATGCAGCCCGGTGATCGCATTGCCGTCGAGTTCTTCAGAGGCATCGAGGATCAGGAGTGCTGCATTGATCGCAGCATGCGCGCCGACATCGTGGACTGTGTACTAGACGGGGATGGCATCCTGCATTTGTTCTTTGATCTGGGGCCGTACGAAGCGCATAACAAGCCGTTCGAGCAGGCCAATTACTACGACAAGAATGGCGAGCCATGCCTCACTGCGCGCCAGGCCAAGATGTTCAATGAGAGGGAGTGCGTCTACTTCAGCCTCGACGATGATGTTTCTCGGTACTTCAGGGTGATCTCGGAAGACGAAGGCACGCTGTACGGTGAGTACAAGAAAGACCCGACGGCGAAGGATCTGGCATATACGCAGTGGCTGGAATCTCAGGTTCTGAGCACCCGGCAAGCTCTTTCTTCTGCCCTGGAGCATCAGCGATGAGCAAAGAAAAGATCATCATCCGCCTGCTGGATTGCATCGCCATCCTGGTGCTGCTGCACCTGACCGTCTACGGGGTGTTCGGGTACGCGGTATGGGGCTATGAAGTGTCCAATTCCCGAGGAACGGTGCTGGTTGTTTTGCACCTGTTCGCTTTCGCGGGGCCGTTTTTGGTGCGTTCGGAGGATTTCTGGTAGAGCCGCAGTGCGCGGCACTCGCTCAAGGTGCCAGCAGCCGCGTCACCGCCACGACCTTGCCCTGTGGTCCGCGCACAGCAGACGGCCCCATGTCGGCCGCGTACACGTTCCTTGTTCCCGCAGGTAGCGCGGCGAGGACGGCCGGCGTGACGACGCAAGGGATGTATGCGCCCTTGTCGTCTTTCGGTATGCCGGTGACCTTGCCCGGGCGGCGTGCGATGACCTTGACGCCTTCGACGTAGCCGGGCTGCTGCACCTCTTCTATGTCCACCCTGGCCACGCGGCCTGAAGGCGGTAGCGTGCGGTCGCCGCCGAGGGAGCGCAAGACGATCGGATGTGGCGTCAGGTTCAAGAGATTGGGCGTCATCGTCCCACACCGAGTGGGATCATGGTCAAGACCCGATGCCAAATTTCAGTAAGGACAACATGAGCACCAACACCCAATCTCTCGGCCAGATTCTCGCCGCCACTAACAGGCCGTTGAAAAATCCTCCGCAGCCGCGTCCATAGTCGCCCCATGGGGCCTGGAATCAACACATCCGCCCGTAGCTCAGTGGATGAGAGCACCCGCCTTCTAAGCGGACAGTCGCAGGTTCGAATCCTGCCGGGCGGGCCACGCAAAATCAGGAGAGCATCAATGCGAAAGAAGCCGAAGCGCCCTTTCCCGGAAAGAGTTTTGGAAAACGTGAGGCTAAAGCTTGAGGTTCAGGGTTTTAGCCTGGCCAAAACGCAGGCGTATGTGGTTCAGGTATGTCTCATGCACCCCGTCCACAAACCTTCAATTCTTGCCGGTTGCCCAGTATTGCTTCGGACTCTCGTTGTTTCAGAGCTTGATGCGATCAAGGCCCGGCGAGAGTCAAAGGCAAAGAAAGAGCGCGAAGAGCGCAGGAAGATTGCGGCCGTACAAAAGGAGGCTAGAGATCTCCGCATCAAAGATCTTCAAGACGCGCACAAGCAAGCCAAGGCCAGCGGTGGCGGGGTTATTTTCTTGTGCTCGTTGAGCCCAGAGGAAAGGGATCTCATTGCTAGCAAGGACGAGCGCAGACAATCCATCGATCTTAGAAAGACTTCGCTGAAATCGCCGGCTGTCAAGCTGGCTCTTGGCTGCACGCAGACAGAGCTGGACAGGTGGTCAACAGATGGTCGCCTGCCAGTTCTTTTCCGTAGGAAGCAGATTTCCGATTTTGGACGCTCGGTGCAAACAAGGTACTGGTCTCCATCTGTCATTGAAGACGCCCTCAGTCTGATCGGGGAATGGAGAGAAGAAGACAAAGAAAAAGCCCGTCGAAACCGATCTGCAGTAGCAAAGCAAGCCACCCGTAAGAGATAGTTTTCATCAACCATAATGGCATTGATGCTGGAGCGGCCTTGGTGCCCAGATGAGGATTAGCCCCGCGTCCCGAAATTTTTTCCGGTCAAGCATGTTCGTCAAACCTTCACCCCCGTCAGGCGCACCTGTCGCGATCAGCGCAATGCAAGTTGCCTTCGCTGCCCATGCTGATCAGAAGCGCAAATACACGGGTGACCCCTACACGAGCCATCTGGCTGAAGTCGCCGGCATCGTAGCGGCAGCTACGGGCTCAGACGAGGCGGTGTCGATTGCCTGGCTGCACGACACGATCGAAGACACGGCTACCTCGTTCGAGGATCTGCATGGCATTTTCGGTCTTCGCATTGCGGCCAGCGTCGTCACGCTGAGCGATCTGGAAACCGTGGGAAACCGGGCCGCCCGAAAGGCGGCTGCGCGAGTGCGACTGGCGGCGGCGCCCCCGATGGTCCAGACGATCAAGGTGGCTGACATCATCAGCAACACGTCGAGCATTGTGCTGCACGACCCCAAGTTCGCTCGCGTGTACCTGCCTGAGTGCGTGGCGCTGCTCAACGTGCTGGCGAAGGCAGATTCGCGTCTGCTGAAGATGGCTTGGAACCAGATTTCCAAGACGAGTCTGGAGGCGGCATGAGCAGCGTTCTCGGCGATTCCCAGCGGGCTGCGCTTCGTGCGGTGCTGAGCGACCAGCTTTTGGCGGTCAGCTTCGGCTCGGGCGTGGACTCCACGGCGATGCTGGTGGCGCTGCATGAGGCCGGCATCAAGCCCGATGTCATCACCTTCGCGGACACGGGCGGCGAGAAGCCGGAGACGCTGGCGCACATCGACGCGATGAACGAGGTGCTGGCCGGCTGGGGTTGGCCGCTGATCGAGGTGGTGCGAAAAGTGCCGTTGACTGGGACTGGCTACACGGATCTGTATGGGAACTGCCACAAGAACGAAACGCTGCCCTCGCTTGCCTTTGGCATGAAGTCCTGCAGCATCAAGTGGAAGCAGGTGCCGCAAGACCAGTTTCTCAAGGGCTGCAAGCGCGGGCCTGCCACACGTGATCCGCATCCCCTGTGGCTTCGGTCCCAGGCCGAGGGCCGCAAGATCACCAAGCTGATTGGCTACGACTGTGGCCGGGCTGACTTGCGCCGCAGCAAGTCCCTGCCAGAAGAGGATGCCGACTTCGCCTACCTCTACCCGCTTCAGATTCTTGGCTGGACGCGCCGGGAGCGCGTGCTTCTTCTGTCCCGCCTCAAAGCACTGGGAGCTGTACTGGCTGGCTGCGCATCACCCCGAGCAACTGGAGCAGGCGCTGCGGCTTGAGCGCCGGGCGCTGACCGGCAAGCACAGCCGGTTCGATGCGGTCGAGTTTGGGGCGAGCTGGGACGAGATCGTCAGGACGGCCGATCACTTTCCATCCACCTCGACTTGCGTTGGGCTGGGCCGCAGTTTCTCCTGGAACCAGTGGGCGCGGGTGAACAACGTGGTGGACGACGATTTCAAGGTGCTTCGCTGCGAAGCCTACCGTGATCGCTTCATGCTGTTGTCCAACTCGTTGCGCGACCCGGACAACGCATTCGACTCCAGATCCGGCACGCTCATCCCCATCAAGGAGTTGGCGTATCAACCCGGGCTTTTCGATTGAGGCATTTGCACTCAAATCGGCGGCTCAATATTCTCACCCTTGGCTTTCTCGATCTTTGGGTTCAAGGCAGCATGAAGCGTGACCAGTGCCATCATCTTCTCTTTCAGATATTCATATCCGTCGTAGTGGCGATCTTGGACCCCGGATATCCCATGTGATTGCAGCCTTCCTCTGATTGACTTATCGATCCCTTTTGATGCCAATAGAGTTTCAATGCCTGATCGAACTCGCTTGAGTTGAAAATTAGGAATTTTCTCCCCAACAAGTGTCTTTGCCCAGTCGCTGAGTGTCGTCTCATGGATGTGTGTTTCGCCGCCGTCTGTTGATATTGCGTACATTCCAGCGGGCTTGCATTCAGCCAGCGCAGCCATCCCCTCTTTGATAAGTGGAATCAGATGTGGCCTGGGAGGTCTTCCGGGTCGCCCTTTTCCATCATAGATAGTGATGGAATCGCTTGTGACATCTTCAGTTTTAAGCTCAACAAATTGCTTTATCCTTTGGCCTCCCGTGAACAAATGGAGTCTGAGGGTCGCCCCCTTGATACTGCTATCTGCCTGAATGATTTTGCAGTATTCAATCAGTTCATTTTCTGACAGTGGTCTTTTTCCTGGCTTGTTCGCTGACTCATCAGGGAAAGTTTCTGCTGCCGGATTGTGAACAATGCCGTACTCTTGAAATTTCTCCGGGATGTTGGGTTTGCTCACGGACGCCTGTGCAATCGTATATGCAGCGCGAAGATAGCTTCTTAATTTATTAGAGGTACGACCCTTATTGGATTCATATAGCTTGCGCATCATTGATGCGACATGAGTTGCCGATACTTCTTTTGCTGGCAAATTTGCAATTTTCGGAAATGCTTCAACTACGTGCAGTTGGAATATGCTCCTAGAATCTCTGTGAGAAGACCTGCCAAGCTCACTCAGAAAATCGCAGTAATCATTGCATAGCTGTTTCAGAGTTTTCTTCTCGAAGATCTCTTGCATTTTCTGCGCATCAGATATTTCCTTCTCTTTCTGCGCAACCAGTGCCGGGCGCCCGCCATCACCTCTGCTCTTGTAGTGCTCAAGAGCCATCGCTTCAGCAGCACGAACGGCTGCCATGTACGAGAAGCCCCGCTCAGTGGGCTCCAAGCTTTTTGGAGGCGCATGCGGGTCGTATGTCCCTATGATGGGCCGGTCGTCCTTCCCCTTGAACGTGTACCTCCAGTTGAAGATGATGGCTCCACCGGCCAACTTTTTGGCTTCAAGGCTTCCCGTGGGCTGGATCTTGGCCAGCTTGACATACCGCGATCCAGGTTGGAGCTCCTTCAGAATCTGCCCCACCGTCTTGACATCACCCTTGGCCATGAGCCACCTCCTTGCGTTCAGACAACCATCCAATCATGGACTCCGTCCCAGAATTGTCCCAGAATTGTCCCAGATGGTTAAAGACTACCAAAGAAGACCAAGGACTTCAGATCAATAAAATCAACAACTTAGAAGACATCCATGACGAGGAAGGACGATTGATGAATTCATTCTGTGGACTCTTAATCCGTAGGTCGAGTGTTCGAGTCACTCAGGGCCCACCAAAAAATTACCAACGAAATCAAGCGCTTACAGAGGATTCCTCAGTAAGCGCTTTTTCTTTTCCCGACCGACAGAGTAGAA
>Ga0265293_10002203_pt1 | contig 40149 bp, 37 predicted proteins | sample Munlanlewell138R_FD_192505 | JGI IMG/M metagenome (GOLD analysis project Ga0265293, IMG submission 192505) | Leachate microbial communities from a municipal landfill in Southern Ontario, Canada - Leachate well 138R | ecosystem: Engineered > Solid waste > Landfill > Unclassified | place: Canada... | reverse complement strand
GCGTAGTTCCTCAATTTTGAAGATGTTCTTTATTGTATCTATCAGTTTTTTCATTATTCAGTTTAGATTATTGTCGCCTTACCTTGCTGAGCCTCTATTTTAGCAATGGCAGACTTAGAAAATGCATGAGCAGTTACATCTAGTTTAAGAGTGAGTTCTCCGTTACCAAGAATTTTTACTCTGTCATTTTTCGATGCCAAGCCTGCATCTATTAACACATCAATTGTAAGATTGTAGTTTTCAAGTTTTTCTGCAAGCGCTTGGAGTGAAGATAAGTTAACAGCCTTATACTCTACTCTGTTCATATTGTTAAAACCAAATTTTGGGAGCCTTCTTTGAAGTGGCATTTGACCTCCTTCAAAACCTCTTTTAAGAGAGTAACCAGATCTTGATTGAGCACCTTTATGCCCACGTGTAGCTGTTCCTCCACGCCCCGACCCTTCACCTCGGCCAACTCTTTTATCTGTTTTTATAGACCCCTTAGATGGTGTAAGATTATGTAATTTCATTTGTAAAATCTCCTATTTAGTTAATTTCTTCAACTTTAACAAGGTGCAACACCTTATTGAGCATTCCTTTGTTTACAGGGTTTAGGTCAATCTCTTTTGATTGATGTATTCTGCGGATTCCAAGAGAATGCAAAGATGCTATCTGCCTTTGAGTAGCACCATTTGTGCTTTTTACTTGAGTAATTTTTACTTTAGTCATATCTTTTTCTCCTTATCCATTAAATACTCTATTCATAGGAATACCACGAAGACCTGCAATAGTATAAGCATCACGCATCTCTAAAAGAGCAGTTACAGTAGCTTTTACTAAGTTGTGCGGGTTTGAAGAACCTTTAGACTTTGCAAGAACATCATGTACACCAGCCGACTCAAAAACTGCACGCATCGCACCACCTGCTGTTAAACCGGTACCCTCTGCTGCTGGCTTCATAAAGACTCTTGCTCCACCATATTTTGCCACTTGCTCGTGAGGTATTGTCTTTTTATTTAGAGGAACTCTAACTAAGTTCTTTTTTGCATCTTCTATACCTTTAGAAATAGCTGTTGTTACCTCATTTGCTTTACCAAGACCATAACCAACAACACCGTTCTCATCTCCAACTACAACAATTGCTGCAAAGGTAAAATGACGACCCCCTTTGGTTACCTTAGTAACTCTTTTAATTGCAACCAATCTGTCTTTCAATTCTAGATCGGTAGTCTTAACTTTTTTTATGTTTGTATTTGTCATACTCAGTATCTTAGAATATAAGACCACCTTCACGGGCGGCATCTGCTAAACTTTTAATTCTTCCATGATATAGGTAACCTCCACGATCAAAGGCAACATGTGAAATGCCTTTTTCAATTGCTCTTTTGGCTGCTAATTTACCTACCAATTTCGCTGCTTCGGTACCGGACTTACCTTTGCACTCCTCTACAATCTCTTTATCTATAGAGCTTGCGCTTGCAAGAGTAACTCCTTCTAAATCGTTAATGAGCTGAACATATATCTGTTTGTTACTTCTGAAAACAACCATCCTTGGCTGTTCTGCTGTTCCGCTAACTACTTTACGAATACGCATGCGTATTCTATTTCTTCTTTGTTGTTTATTTAAAGCCATAAATCCTCCACTTATTATTGAGCGCTGGCCGATTTACCGGCTTTGCGACGAAGTTGTTCACCTACAAACTTAATACCTTTACCTTTGTATGGTTCAGGTTTACGTAACGAGCGTATTTTCGCAGCAACCATGCCAATGAGCTGTTTGTCATGACTGGTAAGTGTAAGAATTGGAGCTTGTCCTTTTCTAACCTCTTCTGCTTTTGCTTTAATCTCTGCTGGAAGCATAAAGTAGATATCGTGAGAGTAACCAAGGTTCATCTCTAACATCTGACCTTTAACATCTACACGGTAACCAACTCCGTTAAATTCTTGCTGTATTGTGTATCCGGTAGAAACACCATTTACCATATTGTTTATAAGAGATCTATATAGACCATGCATAGAACGATGTCTTGGCTGGTCTGTGGGTCTGGCTACATGTACCACATTTCCCTCTACGGTAACTCTAATATCGGCATCCACCTTTTGTGAAAGTTCTCCGAGCGGGCCTTTAACCTTAACCACGTTATCGGAACCAACAGTAACTGTTACTCCGGCCGGAAGGTTTACAGGTAATTTTCCTATTCGTGACATTATAATTATTTTATAAATTTATACATTTTAATATACGTAGCAGACAACTTCTCCACCAACGTTGAGCTCTTTAGCCTCTTTATTAGTAATTAGCCCTTTTGATGTAGATACAATAGCAATACCTAAGCCATTAAGCACTCTTGGCATATCTTCTACTCCTACATACTTCCTTAGACCAGGGCGGCTAACTCTTGCAATTTTTTTAATTGCAGACTTCTTAGATTCTGGATGATACTTAAGGGCAATTTTAATTGTGTTGAAAGGAGTCCCTTCAACTAATTTATAACTTAGAATATAACCTTTTTCATAAAGAACGCGGGTTAATTCCAGTTTCATTTTAGATGCAGGAATATCCACAACTTTGTGGCCTGCAAGCGATGCATTACGCACCCTCGTCAAAAAATCTGAAATTGGATCAGTCATTTTTTTAGTTTTATAAGTCAATTCGACACCTCAATGGATGCCCGATATCCAACTTTATTAATAATTATTATTTATAGAGTGACTCTTGTCACTTTATCTTTTACCAACTAGCTTTGCGAATTCCAGGGATCAAACCTTTACTGGCCATTTCACGAAACTGAATACGGCTAACACCAAAAAGACGCATGTAACCTTTTGGACGGCCTGTAATTGAACAACGGTTATGTTGACGTACAGGACTAGAGTTCTTTGGAAGTTTATCCAAAGCCGCATAGTCACCCGCCTTCTTAAGGGCTGCGCGTTTTTCAGCATATTTGGCACATAGTTTAGCGCGTTTAACTTCGCGTGCCTTCATTGATTCTTTTGCCATTTTATATCTCTAAAATTTACGATTGTTTCTTAATGTTCTTGAAAGGCAGACCAAATTCACGAAGTAGAGCAAAAGCCTCTTCGTCTTTATCTGTAGATGTTACAAATGTCATTTCAAGACCCATTACTTTATTTATCTTATCAATATCAATTTCAGGGAATATAATCTGCTCTTTAACGCCTAATGTATAGTTACCTCTCCCGTCAAACTTCTCATTAATACCGTTAAAATCTCTTATTCGAGGTAATGAAACTGATATTAGTCTCTCTAAAAACTCATACATCTTTGCAGCTCGTAGAGTAGTCTTTACTCCAATAGGCATCCCCTTTCTTAACTTAAAATTAGAGATGTCTTTCTTAGAAACTGTTTGTAAAGCTTTTTGGCCAGTAATAAGAGTAAGCTCTTCTTGGGCCATCTCTACAAGTTTTTTATCTGCTGTAGCAGAACCTATTCCTTGATTTATTACAATCTTTGTGAGTTTTGGCACTTGCATCACAGATGTATAACCAAAATCTTTAAAGAGTTTTGGTACTATCTCTTCTTTATATTTTTTTTGAAGAGTAGGCATGTAACCTTTAGGTACCTCTTGAACTCCCCCTGTCTTAGCAGCTGTATCCTTTTTTTGTGCTTTTGTTTTTTGAGCTTTTGCTGGTTTTGCACCTGCATTTTTTACAGCTCCGTCTTTAGTCTTTGCCATTATTTAATCTCCTCTCCAGATTTTTTCGCGTAACGAACTAATTTTTGTTTCTCATTCAAACGACGGCCGATCTTTGTTGGAACACCTTTCACAGGATCTACAACCTGTAGATTTGAAATGTGAATTGCAGCTTCACGTTTGATTATACCTCCCTGAGGATATTCTGCATTAGGCTTAGTATGCTTGCTCACCATATTGATTCCTTCAACTATGGCACGATTTTTTTCTGTAATAACCTCGAGAACTCTACCGGTTTTTTTACGGTCTTCTCCGGCATTAACATAAACTGTATCGCCTTTTTTAATATGTAATTTTTTGTTCATATCTTTCTATTATCTAAATTATAACACCTCTGGTGCTAAAGATACAATTTTCATATAAGTGTCGCGAAGTTCTCTTGCTACAGGGCCAAAAATACGGGTTCCACGAACCTCACCCTGAGCGTTAAGCAACACACATGCATTGTCATCAAAACGTATATACGAACCGTCTGCACGACGAATCTCTTTTTTCGTACGAACAATTACTGCTTTAGATACTGTTCCTTTCTTAGCCTCTCCGCCTGGTATGGCACTTTTTACAGTAACCACAATTTTGTCGCCAACTCCGGCATAACGGCGGCGGGTTCCCCCTAACACACGAATACAAAGTACCTCCTTTGCTCCGCTATTGTCTGCCACCAATAATCTTGATTCTTGTTGTATCATGGCTATTTAACTTTTTCTACGATTTCTACTAGTCTCCAGCATTTATTCTTACTCAAAGGACGAGTCTCCATAATGCGCACTTTATCACCCTCGCTGCACTCGTTCTTTTGGTCATGAGCTACAAACTTGGTGGTCTTGTTTACGAATTTACCGTAAATAGGGTGTTTAACTTTTCTTTTAACAGCAACAACGATAGATTTATCCATCTTATTGCTTACCACCATTCCTATCCTTTCTTTTCGAAGATTTCTTTCCATGACTTCTAGTTGTCCTTCTTATTTTCCATTTGGCTCAATATTGTAATCATTCTAGCAATATTGGTTTTTGCCTTTTTAATTTGAGATAAATCATCTAATGGAGAAATAGCATGATTCATCCTGAGATGCACCAAGTTTGCTTTCTCGGTTTCAATGCGTTCTCTCAGATCATTTATTGATAATTCGCGAATCTCTGTTGCTTTCATCTTTTTATTTCTTCATTAAATTATTCCTGGTAATCTCTACGAACTACAAACTTTGTAACTACTGGTAGTTTCTGAGCTGCAAGACGGAGTGCCTCTTTGGCAACTTCCAATGGAACTCCTTCTGCTTCAATAATCATTCGGCCAGGTGTAACGGGGGCAACGAATCCTTCTGGAGCACCTTTACCTTTACCCATACGAACCTCTGCAGGCTTCTTAGTAAAAGGTTTATCTGGGAACACACGAAACCAGATTTGTCCCTCACGCTTCATATACCTTACTACAGCCTGACGAGCAGCCTCTAGCTGTTGGCCAGTTAGCCAACATGACTCTGTTGTCTTAATCCCGAAAGAGCCAAAAGCGAGCTGATTCCCCCTCTGAGCGTTTCCTTTCATTCGGCCTTTTTGCTGCCTTCTGAACTTGGTTTTTTTTGGTTGTAACATTGTTTTATTACAGTTTAACGATAACAGTAAATATTTCTTGTATGCTTTGGTCTTAGCATTTTTGAGGCTAAAGCCCTGTCCTGCTGTTCGGTACGCATAATGAGTACCTAATTAGCGGGTTGCAAATATACCAAAAAAATTAAACGTGCAAAAGAATGTTGGTTTTTTTTTACAAATTCTGTGATTTAAGGAACCTTATGAAATTTGCTCCCCAGAATTTTTCTATCTCCTCTTCTGTATAACCTCTCCTTAATAGCTCAATAGTAATATTCTTTACTTTTGAAGCGTTTTCTAACCCTACTACCCCGCCGCCACCATCAAAATCGGTACCAAGTCCCACATAATCTATTCCAACTAGATTTTTCACATAGTCTATATGGTCTACCAAATGTTTAACTGTAACAGAATCTTTTGGCAAATGTGAAAGAAAAAAGCGCCCAGTTGCTACTTGAATAAGCCCACCAGCCTCTGCAATAGCAATAATCTCTTTATCTCTAAGATTTCTCGGATGATTTTTAATTGCATATACACCCGAATGAGATGCCATAATTGGTGCTTCACTCACCTCTAATACATCAAACACAGTTTTAACAGATGCATGAGATACATCTACTATTATACCCAAACGATTCATCTCTTTAATTACCTCTCTTCCAAAATCTGAAAGACCATTATGTTCTGGCCCATTTTTATCTCTAGATGCATCGCATATATCGTTATTATCGTTATGGCAAATGGTAATAGCCCTTACACCAATATCCCTAAACATCTCTAAATTAGAAATATCAACTCCTATAGCATATCCATTTTCAATAGCAAGCATAACAGAAGTTACTCCATTCCTTTTATTCCTAAGTAAATCTTCTGAACAGTAAGCCAGAGATGCAGCCTTATAATCTTCTACATAACGCCTAAACCTTAATAAATTATCTTTAACATAATATTTAGCAGAGTCTAAACCCCTTTTATCTCTATTACCTTGACCTATATAAAGAGCAAACAGAGAAGCGTCTAACCCTCCCTTTTTCATAAGTGGGAAAGTTACCTGACCCGTTGTAACTCCTTGGTCTTCTTCTGGGTTATTAATAGTTAAAGCAGTATCGTTATGTGTATCTACTGTTAAAATCTTTTTATGGATTTTGGCAGCCTGCTCTTGAAGTTCTTCTAATGTTTTAGAGCTACTCTGGCTCTTTAGTAGAGAAGAGCTTAATAGAGTGAAAAAAATAGTTAGACAAACATATGTTACAGATAGTTTAAAAGAGTTCATTTTATAATATTTAAATTTATTTTTTTTGAGATATCCACCAACCCATTTTTTTAGCTAACAATACTATTAATGCCGAAGCTAATAAACATGCAAGTAAAAGCCAAATACCCATTCCATTCATAAATAGAACAGGTACAAATGTAATTATAAGTATCTCTACTGGGGCAATTGGCAAATAGGCTAGTGCATAATCGTCCATAGCCTTACTCTCTAGTTTAGGATCTACAATTCTTATAAGTGCAATTCCCATAGCCATAGTACCTGTCCACCAACCCCATGCAAAAATAGATCTCTCAAACCAATAGGTCTTACACAGCCTTTTACCAAAGTAAAATGTGATTGCCCATACTGTAAAAGCACCAACAGCTATAAGAACTATTAATGGGATAGCATACTTCACTACAATACCTAGTTTAATAGAGGCAACACCACAAGCTACTAATAAATCTGTAAAGGTACTACCCAAACGAGAGGTTTGTCTTGGGCAAATATAATCTGAAACCCCCGTAGCGTCAAATATTTTTTTGAAGATGAGACCTATAATAAATGAGGCCGAAAAAACTGGAATCTCTAATTTTGGATAATAAACTTTAACTCCCTGGCTAAGCATATAACCTATTAGCGCCACTACAAACACAAAAGCTAAATGAAAAGCCAAAGAGTCTATTGAGATTGATGAGGTAGTACTCATACCTGCATCTTCTCTTTTATTAGCAGGTGTAAGCCCCGTTCTTAACTCATCTGGAAGATCGGCAAAGTTTTGAATAAAAGAGGTGTCTCCTTTCACTGTTGCCCTTTTAACCATTATTAGACCAACCACAATAGCAATAACAACTCCAACTGTTGCTGTTGTCATTGCTAAACTTCTAGCCTCTTCCCACCCTAGAGAAGAGAAGGCATCTCCTACTGCTGCTGCAGTACCATGCCCCCCATAAAAACCAGCAGGAAGCATTATACCAAAAGCCGAATTTAATTCTGGCCAAATAAAATTAAGAACAAATAGCCCAAACAGACCCATTATAGCCCATTGCAAAAGCATTCCCACTTGGGCATATGCCCAAATTGGACCTACTCGGCCAGATACCTCCTTAAAACTAAACTTGGGAGATGAGAGTGGAAGGGAAGCAAAAACTAACGCTATTAAAACACCAGCATAAGTACCTAGGTGCTCAGAAAAAGGGAGCCATCCAAGACCATTTGGCCCCAACAGTAATCCAAGAAAACCAGCTATAAGTGAGGGTGGTATAAAAAGTTTTTGAATAAATTTTACCTTTACTCTAATAAATTTTCCAGCGAGTAACAACGCAAAGATTAGACCGAAGTCTACAAATAAAGTCCAAGGACCATACACAGAAGAGAACATAACTTTATATTAGGTTTATAATAAGTTGTCAAATTAGTGTCAAATATAGTATTTTTGGTCTGATTCTTGAAAATAAACTAGAAAAGAGATAAATTTGTCTTTTATGAATAGAACATTACTCCTTGTAATATTTATTTTACCCTCTTTATTTCTACAAAACTTCCTCTTCTCCCAAGAGAAGGGATATACAGTTGGGTATAAATTAGAGGGCAGAGATACTATATATCAAATTACTCTAAGAGAAGTTTATCACTACTCATGGGAGAACACTAGAAAAAAAGGGCGTGAATGGCGCCAATTTTACAGACTTGTCTATAATTTTGAAAAAACCTACCCCTATGCATTAAAAGCCAAATCAATAGTTAAAGAGGCAGATAGTGTTCTAGCAAATTCAAATTTCAATGCTAGAGAGAGGGAGCGTTTTATAAAAAAGTTTGAAACCGAGCTATTTAAAGAGTTTGAACAGCCTTTAAGAAAAATGAGCTTCTCACAGGGTAAACTATTACTTAAACTAATAGATAGAGAGATTGGGCAAAGCTCATACTACATAATAAAAAACTACAGAGGAGGTGCAGCAGCAGGTTTCTGGCAAGGAGTCGCTAAAATATTTGGGTCCGATCTAAAAAAACCATACGACAGATTTGAACAAGATAGACTAACAGAAGAGTTAGTCCAAATGTATCATAGAGGTACATTTCAATATCTCTACTACTCAATATTTAGATAGAAAGCCCCTTTCTCCATTCTAGCTGCCCAACTTCAGAGTCATATACAAGATAGTCGCAATTATAAATCCACTCCCCCAGTATATAAAAACCAGCTCCCCCTGGAGTAAGATTGTTGCCAGGAGTGTGCATATGCCCAAAAATAAAATAGTCTATATTTTTCTCTTTCTCATATTCAGATGCTACCAAATAGAGAGGCTCATCTACCCCTCTAAAAGAGAGTACCCCTCCTCTAGAGAGTCTATTATATTTAGACCACTTGTATGCCAATGCAAAAGCCCATCTTGGATGTATTGAGCTAAAAATCCTCTGCAGAACTCTGTTCTTAAAAATTCTCTTTAGAAATAGATGCGATTTATCTCCTATAAGCTCATCGCCATGTGCCAAACAGAAAAGCTTCCCCTCAATTGAAACTACAGACATCTCTTCTAGCACCTCTATCCCAAGTTCACTTTGTAAAAAATCATATGTCCACATATCGTGATTCCCTCTAATAAAATAGAGCTTAACCCCCCTATCTGTAAGAGCTGCCAACGCACCAAGAACTCTAGAGAACCCTCTTGGGATAACATATTTATACTCATACCAAAAGTCAAATATATCTCCCAATAAATAAAGAGAATCTGTATTCTCTGGCAAAGAGTATAAAAAAGAGGCAAACAGCTTTTCCCTCTCCCTGGGATTAAAAGCTTTTAGGCCAAGATGTACATCGGAGAGAAAGTAATATAATTTTGAACTAGACATAAGCAAAAACAATAGCTAAAACACCTACACAAGCACAATAGATAGCAAACCCCTTTAACTTTGTTCTTTTCACTAACTCTATCATTGCTTTACAAGCAAGTAAACCCGAAAGAAATGCTGCTACAAAACCAGCTAGCAATGGAAGCAGAGCAATTCCAGCATTAACTTCAGACAACTCCCCCGATAGCAACTGCAGAAGAGTCTCCCCTAATATTGGCACCAAAACCATAAGAAAAGAGAATTTTGCTATATTTTCTCTCTTAACTCCTAACAAAAGACCAGTAGAGATGGTTGCCCCAGAGCGTGAAAGCCCTGGGATAACAGCTAAAGATTGCGCTAGACCAATTATAAAAGCACTTTTAAAGGTCACTTCTCTCTCTTTAGGCTTAATAGTTGCCGAGAGTAAAAGCAGAGTAGAAGTTACTAACAGGGCAATGCCAACAATTAATAACCCCTCTCCAAAAAGAGACTCAACAAAATCTTTAAAAAACACTCCTACAATAAAAATAGGAATCATAGAGAAGGCTATTTTAAAAAGATAAATTGTCTCTTGGTTCATTTTAAACTTAAAGAAGCCCCCTATTAAGCTTCCTATCTCTTTTCTAAAAGCAACAATTGTACTTAATACAGTAGCTGCATGAACAGTTATTTCAAATGCAAGATTACTACTATCTATACCCAACAACTCTTTCCCTATTGTAAGGTGACCACTACTACTTACAGGTAAAAACTCTGTAAGCCCTTGCACAACTCCTAAAACAATAGCTTCTAACAGATTCATCTATTTTGATTTGGGTATATACATTATTGCAACAACCTCTACAATAAATCCTGCAAGAATAAAAAGAGGCGCAAGTGTTATTCTCCTAAAGCTAAACATCTCTTTTTCTGGAAAAATAGAAGGATCGGTAGCCCCCCCTCCCCTCATAAGGATGAAACCAATTATCATTAATGCCAACCCCACTAGTAGATAGACTTTGTTCTTAAATGGAATTGCGAATTTTCCTGAATTCATAATACTAACCTTTTATGTTAAAAAACTTATATTGATGTTAAGACAACAAATTAAATAGAACTAATAATAGATATCATCTCCAGACATAGAGACAAGCCTATTAGCTATAAAGAAAGTACTTACCAAGCATAAAACCACTCCCAGCACTGGAACTGCAGCTAACACAACTGCAATCATGCGCAAATCTAGAATTTCAAAAAGCTGGGGAAGATCTCTCTCCATCATATATATGACCACTACAATTAACCCAACAGAGATTACACTTGAAATTAAACCCTGCCAAACACCCTTCACTAGCAAAGGTTTTCTAATAAACGAACGCTTTGCCCCAACTAATTTCATTGTATATACAACAAATCTCTTTGAGTATAAATTTAAACGTACAGTATTATTAATTAAAACAAAAGAGATAAACATAAGTAGAACAATAAGAACAGCAGATACATACCCCACTTTCTCTACATTATCGTTAATCACTTTTACTAGAGAGTCTTGGTAGACCACCTCCCTCACCAACAAGAACGAAGAGAGCTCTTTCTCAATTAAAGCAAGTGAATCACTTTCTAAATAGTTAGCTTTCAACAAAAGATCAATTGAAATTGGTATAGGATTTACATCAAAAAGATCTAAAAAATCTTCCCCTAATATCTCTTTCATCTCCTTTGCTCCTTGCTCCTTAGAGATGTAGTCTGCTTTTTTAACATACTTCTTATTAGAGAGTTTCTCAAATACCTGTTTAGCCTCCTCATCTGAAGCTATCTCTTCAAAAATTACAGATATTTTAATATTCTCTTTAAAATAAGCCGAAACAGCTTTTGCATTTACCGCCAACAAACCAGTTAAACCAGCAAGAAGCAAAACCATACTAATGCTAATTACCGACGATAGATAAGACTGTATAAGCCTTCTGTAAACTATGTTCTTCTCTCTTTTCTTCATTTCCTAAACAGAGTTCAAAGATACATAAAATGTCTTATTAAATTAATTTTATTATCTTTGTATGAACTTGTACTAATTTATCAACAAAATGAATGAGCCCAAAAGAATTCTTTATGTAAGCTCGGAGATTTTTCCTTATTTACCTGAAACAACAATCTCAAAAGTGGGGCGATTTTTACCTCAAGGAGCCCAAGAAAGAGGCTTCGAGATACGTTCTTTCATGCCCAAGTATGGAGTTATTAACGAGAGACGAAATCAACTTCACGAAGTTATTCGCCTATCTGGCATGAATATTATTATTAATGACTTAGACAGGCCTTTAATTATTAAGGTATCTTCAATTTCCTCTGCTAGAATGCAAGTCTATTTTATAGACAATGAAGATTATTTTGCACGTAAATTTGTTTATGGTAATGAAGATACCAAGCACTTTCCAGACAATGACGAAAGAGCAATTTTCTTTGCAAGAGGCGTACTAGAGACAGTTAAAAAGCTACGCTGGAAACCAGATATTATCCATTGTCAAGGGTGGATATCTCATTTCCTTCCCCTCTATTTACGTAAAGTCTATGCCGAAGACCCTATTTTTACAGATAGCAAAATTATCTTATCTCTATATAATGAGGGGCTAGACCAGGAGTTTAACGAAAAAACTATATCAAAAGTTCTGGTACCAGGAATAAAAAACAAAGATCTAGATGCTCTAGCTCCAGCTAATGGCATAAATCTTGCAAAACTTGCAATGAAATACTCAGATGCCATTATTGTTGGTGAAGAAGAGCTAGACAAACAACTAAAAGATATAGCCGAAGGCTACTCTCTTCCATCGCTAGACTACATAGACACTTCAGATGAAGAGAGCAACTATATGGACGAGTACATTAAATTTTACAATAAAATTTTTGCTAAAAGATGATAATTAAGAACACTATTCGTTCTATTTCGGCACTTTTGTTAGCTAACCTATTTTTAACATCTTGCATTGAGACTGATAAAGGGACAGGCGCAACGCTTGTTCCTGGAGACCACATACTTACGGTTAGTTCCGTTAAGTTTGACCTTCCAGTGCAAATGAAACTTTCAGATAGTTTACAGACAGCTCACTCTGGAACTCTAATTGTTGGGTCACACAAAGACCCCCATTTAGGAACTGTAAAAGCCTCTGCTGCTTTCCAATTTGAACCAGCATTAACAAAACACAATTTTGGGGAATCTCCAGTAGCCAAATCTTTTAAGATGTATATGACTATAGAGAATACAACCTTCTTTCGTGAAGAAGACCGTAATATACCTCAAAACTTTAACCTCTATAAGCTCACCAAAGAGTTAGACTCAACAGTAATATATAATAACTCTTTAACTGAACAAGACTACTCTCCTCTACCATTAAATTTAGGTGGCAACGTCTTCTTTGGTGGAGATACTCTTGTTATGGATATCTCTTTAGATTATGCTCAGGAGTTGGTTACAGCAACCAAACAAGAGAGAGACAGTATATTCTTCTTCCAAAAAAAGTTTAAAGGGCTCTATATGACAGCAGATTCTAAACCAGGAGAACTTGAGGGAGGCAGAATAAACTCTACAACACCAAGCAGTATATACTTTCTTCTATCTTACCGCCACGTAGATTCAGAAAACAATATAGACAGAGACAGCCTTATTGCATACTACGTAAAGGACAATGGACTGCACGTAAATCGTTTAGAACACTCTTCAAAACATCTTGAGAGTTCAAACCCACAAGATAAAATCTTTATGGAGGGGCTAGCAGGAATTAAGCCTTATATTGACTTTAGTGAGGTAAAACAGAACATAACAGACTGGGCAAATGGTAAAAAGATTAATGTAAATAAACTTATTATAGCTAAAGCAGAGATTCGTTTGCCATTTGAGTATCCTCAAGATTATTTGGAGTTAAATTACTTCCCATCACAACTATTCATATGTACACGAGTAGACTCAATTGGAGGTAATATGATTCTTTATGACCCTATAGAAGATTTATCTTACAGTAATTCAAATGGATCTATAAATCGCTCTAATAAATACTACTCATTAGACATAAGCTCTTACCTTCAAAAAGTAATTCAAGGTAAACTTACAGGGAGAAATTTACAGGGATATGTAGCACCAATATTACAGAGTAGCGACTACTACACTGGAGCAACATATTACTACATTCAAAACACTCTCTACTCTAAAGCTACACTAAACGGTAATGGGGCCACTAATAACCCTAAGCTAATACTTACATACTCAGTAATGCCATAAATTAAAAAAGGCTCTCTAATTTATAGAGAGCCTTTTTTATTATCAAATAATTAACCCTAAATTTTCTTAAAAACAACACAAGAGTTGTGACCTCCAAACCCAAAGGTGTTGTTCATAGCCACATTTACCTCTCTTTTTTGAGCTTTATTAAGAGTAAGGTTTAATTTATAATCTATCTCTGGATCTTCATGTTCAAAGTTTATAGTAGGTGGGATTACCCCAGACTGAATAGCATGAATACACGCAAGTGCTTCTACCGAACCTGCAGCGCCAAGAAGGTGACCTGTCATTGATTTAGTAGCACTTATGTTAAGATTATATGCATGCTCTCCAAATAGAGCCTTTATAGCTTTAAGTTCGGCAATATCTCCTCTAGGAGTAGCAGTGCCGTGAACATTAATATAATCAACTGAATCTAAATCTAATCCTGCCTCTTCAAGTGATAGTTTCATCACATTTATAGCACCAATACCCTCTGGATGAGGGGCAGTTATATGGTAGGCATCTGCAGTCATTCCACCGCCAGCAACTTCACAATATATCTTAGCTCCTCTAGCAACTGCATGTTCATACTCTTCGAATACAAGTATGCCTGAACCCTCTCCCATAACAAAACCATCTCTAGTTTTATCAAAAGGCCTAGATGCAGTTTTAAAATTTTCGTTATTAGTAGAGATTGCCTGAGCAGAATTGAAACCACCAATACTAGGTACAGTTATTCCAGCTTCTGAGCCTCCTGTTATAATAAAGTCTGCCTTACCTAAACGAATGTTATTGAATGCATCAATCATAGCATGAGTAGAAGAAGCACAAGCAGAAACAGTGGTGTAATTAGGGCCTCTGAATCCATACTTCATTGCAATCATACCTGGTGCAATATCTGCAATCATTTTAGGAATAAGGAAAGGGCTAAAACGTGGAACTTTATCTCCGTCGCAGTAGCCCTGAATTTCATTAAATAGAGTTTCAATCCCACCTATTCCAGAACCTAAGATAACGCCAATCCTATTGGTGTTTTCAACTTCCATATCAATAGAACTGTCTAAAATAGCCTGATGGGCAGCAACAAACGCAAACTGAGTAAATAAATCTAGTTTACGTGCTTCTTTTTTGTCGATACCAAATTTAGAGGGATCAAATTCTTTTACTTCACAAGCAAATTTAGTTTTAAAAAGGGAAGCGTCGAAACGGGTAATTAGATTGGCTCCACTTACACCTGCATCAAGATTATTAAAATAATCTTGAACATTGTTTCCTAGTGGATTAATAGTCCCTATCCCGGTAATGACTACTCTTTTTAATTCCATAAAATTTGTTTAAAATTACTTGGTATTATTCTCTATATAAGTAATAGCATCTCCTACTGTGCCAATTTTCTCGGCAGCCTCATCTGGAATTGTTATACTAAAAGCTTTTTCAAACTCCATGATAAGTTCTACAGTGTCCAAAGAGTCGGCACCTAAATCATTAGTAAAACTAGCTGCTGGAGTAACCTCCGATTCCTCAACGCCTAACTTGTCAACGATGATGGCTTTAACCTTTGCATTTATGTCTGCCATAATTCTAAATAATTAGTTAATAAAAATTGTTTGTTATTTCAAAATTAGGGTGCAAAGAAACACAAAAAAAACCAAAAACGAAAATTTTAAGCCAGTATAAATATATTTCACTCATTTTCAACTGTTATTATTTGCATAGTATAACTATTATTCAACCCTTAAAATTTCTGGTTTTTCTTATCTTTGCACAACTCTAATTAATTAATCTTAATGAAAAATATAAATATAGCAATATTTGCGTCGGGTTCAGGTACAAATGCACAAAAAATTATTGAGTATATTCAAGAAAAGAGACATCTTTCTTTAATAGAGCCCTATCTTGCAAGCAATTGCAATATTAGTAAAACTATTCCTCAAATAGATGTAAAGCTTATACTCTCTAATAAAAAAGAGGCTTATGTACTTGAAAGGGCTAGAAAGCTTAATATAGAGAGTTTTGTTTTTACTCCCAAAGAGTTAAAAGAGGGAAGAGTTGTAGACAATTTACTTCGCAAGAACAGTATAGACTTTATTATACTTGCTGGGTTCTTGGTTAAGTTTCCAGAAAGATTAGTGAGTGAATATGATGGTAGAATAATAAATCTTCACCCCTCTCTTCTACCTAAATATGGAGGTAAAGGAATGTATGGCTCTATGGTTCATAAAGCAATTATAGAGGCTAAGGAGAGAGAATCTGGTATAACAATTCATCTAGTAGACAATGAATACGATAATGGAGAACACCTTTTCCAGATAAAATGTAGTGTTAAACCTCAAGAGACTCCCGAAAGCCTAGCAGAAACTATACACAAGCTGGAGTGGGAACATTTTCCAAGAGTAATCTGTGAATATATAATAGGTAGCTATCTTAACGGTAAATATCTGAAAGAATAGGTATCTCTAGACGAAACCCTACACCTTTATAACTACTCCCCTCAAACGCCGTAAAGACCCCAGCCCTTAAAAACCCTTGAATACCAAACGAGTACCCCAGCTCAGAATGGAGAATCTTTTTCTGTGGAAGCCATAAACCTTTTAAATAAAGAGACTCTATATAAAGAGCACTATTTAAAAAGGGCAAATAATTTAAAAAAATATAGCCGCTTCTAAACTCGGCATTGTACCTAACCCACTCATTTGGGGTAGAGTAAATATAAGGGTTGGCAAGTAGTAGGTCCCACGTAAAGCTCTTCTCTGTAATTGCAATGTCCGAAGCTCTAAAGTGATTGTAATTATCTAGATAGATATTCTTTTTATTATAAAAGGTTCCAACTTGTGCATCATATATTAACTGAGAGTAGAGGCCTGTTTTTATTCTTTGAGCAATAGAGAAAGAGAGCATTGCCCATTCAGAAAAATCTGGATCACTATTTGGGAATGTCCCTTTCATATTGAGTGTAAACATTGGCCAACTACTTTTAACATAGACTTTGCGACCCTTTACAATTTTATAAAAGTAGTGAGGGTTATAACTCATAGTAGCTGAATACTCTAAGTTTTTATGTTCTAACTGCTTGGCTCCATAAATGTTTTGAGGATTATTAGATTGAGGCTCTTTACCAGAGAGAACCTTTATATTGCCATTTTCTAAGGGTTTTACATGGCTATAAGCTAGTTTTACATCTAAGTTGAGACCATTAGCAAGGTCAATAGAGTTTCCAACCTCAATCCAGCGAGCCGATAAATATTTTTTTGGGTTTTGTGCAAACAAAAAAGAGGCATAAGAGCCAACAAAGTCAGATATAGAGGAGTTGTTGCTTATGTCTCTGCTAAAGTGGCCAAAACTTAAAATAGCCTCACCTAGTCTTAAAGGAGAGTATTTATAGTTAGCATCTACCCTCCACATCATCTTCTTTCTATAAGTAGAGTAGTAAAAAGAGGGTTTAAGAGTTAATGTTCTTTTATCATTGAACCTATAACCAGCAAAAAAGTTTTGCCCTAACCAATAACCGTCTGTAAAAGAAAAACCTCCTATAACCTTAGAGAGACCTCCATACCCCAGTATGAGTTTTTCATTTACTTTAAAACGAGTTTCATATATAATTTTATCTAAAATCTTATTGCCTGTAGTTCTATCTATTCTTTTCTCTAAATCTTCTTCAAAAACCTTATCTAACTCCTCTTTCAAACTATCTGCCTCTTTGTATGAAAGAAGCTCTTCTGGCTTTAGAGGTACTACTCTTACTGCATCCCAATAACTGCTGTCTCTATTAACGGCTAAAGAGTCTACAACTTTTTTAATTGCAAAATTACTCTTAAGCTCATAGCTCTTTTCTCTTCTTTCAGACTCATCTAACTGTTCGTCTAAAGTTGCTTCCTCAATCTCTTTCTCAATAACCTTAACGCTCTTATTAGCTAAAGAACGCGCTTCTCTTGCACTATTTATACTATCTGTTGTTACCACTTGAGATACCTTTAATTCCTTTTGGCCTCTGTTTACAGAAAGGTAAGAGAGAGAAGAGTTATAATGTCCATTTGCTTTTACTCCCATTACAGAAATATCTAAATCCATAGAGTAAGAAGTAGGTAACATTATTTGAGCAGCGGTCTCATTATAATTGACTTTTAACTCTATACTAACCCCGCTCTCCCGTATAAAAAAGTGAGCGTAGGTAACATTCCATAAATCATCTGCAATATAGATATACCCAGAGATTAACTTAGAATCTCCCCCTTTGGGAATAATTTTCACCTTATTTACAACTCTATCCTCTTCTTTACATATCCCTTCATAAACGAATTTATAATAATTAAATGCCTCAGGCGCTAAAGGAGAGAGCTTCCCATAAAACATCCTATCATAGACAGAAGCAGTAATTACTGCAGAGATATCTGCAGGGTCTATTTCGGCAGGCACTGTACTCGAAAAGGCTTTTATCTTCTCTTCATACTGGTCTGGCCACTCATACTCTATTTCTGAATGAGACTCCAATACAAAAGTTTTATTAAGTACTAGCTTAGTTTTTGTTCTTCCAGCCCTTAGCTTTAGCAGAGCAGGCAGCTTTGTTACTGTTGCATTACCTTTAGTGTAAACCAAAGATTTATAATTTCTAACCTGGTGCCTATGGTAGGGTGCTCTAGCAATAGCATTTCTCATAATGTGATAGGCTCTATCTTCTTGTCCTGCTCTAATGTAAACATCTGAAAGCTGATATACTTCATCTTCTAAAACAAAATTTTTAACAATATTGCTTGTCCCTATCTTTAACTTGAACTTCACCCTCTTATAGCCCAAAGATGAGACTTCGCAATTGTAATCTCCAGGTTTAAGCATAACCCTATACCGGCCCTCTTTATCTGTTGCTACTCCTGTTGCAGTCTCATGAATATAAACAGTAGCATAAGGGATTGGCATACCACGTATATCAAGTACAGTGCCGCTGAAAACAGCGGCACTAATATGAGCTGCAAAAAAAAATGCAGCAATAACAAGGAAAATTTGCTTCTTCAAATAGTACCTATTTTAATAATTCCAAATGTGTCAAATTAACTAAATAAAACTACCACTTATTCATATGTAGCTTCTCTTCTTTCCATTTGTTCTTTGGTGTTTGCTCTCCCTTTGGATAGCCAATAGGGATTACGCATAACGGACGGTAAGGTTTTGGAATAGAAAGCTCCGAGGCAATTGTTTCCATTCTATCTTCATAGGGATAACCCGCTGTCCATACAGCCCCCAGTCCTATTGACTCAGCAGCAAGCAATATATTTTGTGCTGCAGCAGAACAGTCTAAATACCAATAAGCAGACGTTTTAGGATTTCCAATAACAACAATTAAAGCTTGAGCATCTTTCATCATAAGAGCATAAGGAAGTTTATTAGAGAGCTCAACCATTTTAGCTCTATCTTTAATAACAAGAAACTCCCATGGTTGTTTATTCATTCCAGAGGGAGCTGCCATCCCCGCTTTTACTAATAAAGTTAAATCTTTATTAGAGACAGGCTCATCTGTATAACTGCGTACACTTTTACGACTAAAAATTGTTTCTAAAGTAGGGTTTTGTGCCATTGCAAATCTATTTTGTGTTATTATAAGCAGTAGTGAGAGTAATATAACTTTCTTAATCATTCCAATTTAATTTAAGTGATTTTTCTTTTTATAAATTATTGAGGTATATATTTTTAACGCTATTCCCATAATTTCATTGGAGAACTTATAGCCCTCTTGATGCAAATCTGCCGTACCTATGCCATTACCTATATCAAAATAAGAGGAGATTGAGTTGTAGGCAAAAAACGCAAAATCGTCTGACCCCCTCTCTGGGTTTTTGGCATATTCATACTCAATATTATTGTATATAACAGACTCCTCAACCATTTTGTTGGCTTGGTTGTCATTAATTGTAGCGGGGAACTTATCGAAATAATTAGTGGAGAGCTTCAATCCATGCTCAGCTGCACGCTCTTTTGAGTAGTTTTCTATAAGTGAGCAGAGTTTGTCCAAGTCTTTATCTTTGAATGAACGTAAGGTTGCTCTTAAATAACCATCTCCTGGTGTAACTCCATAATTTTTATCTCCTAAAGAGATATTTACTACTGTACCTAATATAAAGTCATGAAAAAGAGAGCTTTGATAATTTAGGCTATGAATATATTCTGCCGTTTCAAAAATAGCAGAGTATGGACTTACAGCCTGCTCTGGTGTAGCTGCATGAGAAGGTGCTCCTTTAAAATGAAGTTCCAAACCAACAGAGCCTGCTGCATAAACTCCCTTATGCAATACCACTTTACCCAATGAAACTCCAGGCTTATTGTGAACAGAAAAGGCATAATCAAACTTAATCCCTCTCTCATTTATCTCTTTTACCATTAAAGCAGCACCCTCCCCCACCTCTTCTGCAGGCTGAAAAAGGAGCCATATAGTTCCATCAAACTCTCTGTTTGTAGATACAACTTCTGATAAACCAAGAAGTATGGCCATATGTCCATCATGACCACAAAGATGATTACACCCCTTACTAGTCTTAATTGCATCTAATTCACAACGAAACATTTTTGAGGGGCCTGGGGTATTCCCTTTATAACCTGCCATTACTCCATGCCCACCAATAGAGGTATAGAGATAATCTGGAGCAGCCTGCGCTAAATATTTAGCAACTAATGCTGCTGTTTTCTCTTCTCTATGAGAATATTCGGGTATTGAGTGTAACTCTTCTCTTATTTGAACCATCTTTAGAAGTAGCTCTCTCTCTTGCGATTCTAGTTTCATATCTAGTTATTAATCTTTCCATTTTTTCAAAATTAAAAAATAATTTGTAGATGGTTTAATAATGTCTCAATTTTGCGCCTCTAAAAAAACCGAAATAAAAGATATGAATAGAAAGAATTTTACGAGAATTGGAGCTATTACCCTCACAGTTTCTCTTGTGATGTTTAATAATTCTTTTACACTTGCCCAAAATAATAAAAACGAAAGCGAAGCAACTGAAACTATAGAGGAGTTAATTGTAAATAGTAAGCGACCCACACCATTTCAACCATTAGTTAGAGTAGTCTCTGTTTTTCATAAAGAAGATATTGAGAGGGCTGCTGTTCAAAATATTCAAGATCTATTAAAGTTTGTTCAGGGAGCAGATCTTAGAAGCCGAGGGAGCGAAGGGGTTCAAGCCGATCTTAATATCCTAGGGGGAACCTTCGATCAAACAGTAATTATGATTAATGGAGTTAATTTTACCGACCCCCAAACAGGGCACCACTCGCTAAATATTCCAATTATTATTTCACAAATAGAGAGAGTAGAACTACTACATGGGCCAGGGGCCTGGTCTCAAGGTACAGTAGCCTATTCGGGAGCAATTAATATTATTACAAAAACTCCTTCTAAAACAAACCTACAAGTCAATCTAAGTGGAGGGGAACATAGACTCTTCAATAGTAATATTAACACAGGTTTTATTACAAGGTCTAAAGAGGGAGAGGGTATCTTATTTAAAAAATGGGATATCTCTGGTCAAGTAGGTGCTGGACTCTCATCAAGTGATGGTTATACACAAAACACAGACTTTGATATTACCAACTTTTACTCAAATATTGTTTTAGAGAATAAAAGTGGTCACTCAATTCATCTCCAAGCTGGGTACCAACAAAAGTCATTTGGAGCAAACAGTTTTTACTCCATCTCTTTCCCAGATCAGTTCGAGTCAACAAAGCTTTTTCTCACTTCTGCAAAATACTTATTTGAACGAGATAGATGGCAGTTTAGTGGGACTGTTTATCAAAGACGCCACCACGACCGTTTTGAACTTTTCAGGAAAGAATCTCCAGATTGGTACAGTGGGCACAACTACCATATGAACAATATTGTTGGGATTAATGCAAACATGGCATATAAATGGGCAAGAGTTGGTAGTACAGTAGTTGGAGTAGATTTTAGATACGAACATATTTATAGTACTGTTTTAGGAGACCAGATGAATAACCCTAATAGAGTCTCTATACCTAAAGAGGGTGGGCTCTACTTTACTCACTCAAAAAAGAGAGAGATTCCAGCGCTCTATTTGCGCCATATTTTACAGTTAGAAAGGTGGCGTTTTACAGCTGGGTTAATGATTACTAGCACATATAATTCTGGAGAGAGTAAAGATTACCGTGCAAGAGTATATGCAGGCCTATCTACTACCTATCAAATAACTCCATACTTAGAAGCAAATGGCTGGATTAACAACAGCTATAGAAATCCTACATTTACAGATCTTTATTATAAAAGCCCCACCCAAACAGGAAATACTCTTCTGAAACCAGAGGAGGCTGTGGCCGCACAAGTGGGTTTAAAACTCACAAAGCATAAATTAAAAGCCTCTCTTTCTGGATTTTACCGATATGGATATAGTATAGTAGATTGGACAAGAGAGAGCGGTAGCGAACAATGGAGCGCAAGTAACATAACTAACATAGCCTCTACAGGAATAGATATGTATATTCAGTATGATCTATCAAAAAGCTATATAAACAAAATAGGAGTTGCATATTCGTGGATGAATGTAGAAAAAAAGAGCGATGGTTTACACTCTCTATATGCAACAGACTATCTTAAACATAAGGTAGCTGCAAACATAGAACATATAATTATTTCTAAACTTAGTGCTAGATGGGATCTATTATATCAAAAAAGAGAGGGAACATTTTTGAATAGAGATAATTTTGAGACTCCATATAAAGGATTTTTCCTTGCCCATTTAAAAATTATATGGAACGGTAAAGTTGCTAAACCATTTATAGAGGCTACAAATCTTTTCAATACAAAATATGAACTAATTGGTAATCTGCCTCAACCTTTGCGCTGGATTAAAGCTGGAATAACTATCAATATATAGGTATTCCCCTATTTTTAATTTATTTTTGTATGATTGTTTTGCTCATAAGTTATAGATAAATATAAAAATAGATATTATGAAGAGAAAATTACTAGTTATGTTAATTTCAACGACTATTCTTACAGGTGCCTGTTCTACAGGAGGGAAGGAAGTTACTCAAGAGACTCCTATAGCAAGGAGCACCATTACAGTAGAGAATGGGATTATGACACCAGAAGTTATGCACAGTATGGGAAAGGTGAGCGACCCTCAACTCTCTCCAGATAAAAAAGAGATTCTTTTTGGAGTCACTTTTACAGATATAGAGCAGAACAAAAGTAACAGAGAGCTATTTATTATGAATATAGATGGCAGTAACAAACGTCAAATTACCTCTACAGCTAAAAGTGAAAGCAATGCCAAATGGATAAACAGTGGTAAAGAGATTCTCTTTTTGCAGAGTGGAGCTATTTGGAAGATAGATAAAGATGGAAACAATAGAGTTAAAATTGGGGGGTATGGCAATGGCATTTCAGAGTTTGCAGTTTCACCCACAGGCGATAAAATTCTATTTGTTTCAAACATAAAATCTACTGACAAACCAGTAGATATATGGAGCGATTTAGACAAAGCTACTGGAAGAATGATAGACAACCTTATGTACCGCCATTGGGATCATTTTGTAGAGGAGATTCCTCACCCATTTGTTGCCAATTTCGATGGCAATTCTATCTCCAATATATTTGACATACTAGAGGGAGAACCATATGAGTGCCCTACTCTTCCTTTTGGTGGTATAGAGCAGCTATCTTGGAGCCCAGATGGTACTCAAATCTTATACTCTTCAAAAAAATTAACAGGCAGAGATTACGCATACTCTACCAACACAGATATTTATCTTTTTAATATAGCAGATAAAACCCATAAAAACCTAACAGAAGGGATGATGGGCTACGACACAGACCCTCTATTCTCTCCAGACGGAAAATCTTTTGCTTGGATAAGCATGGAGCGAGCAGGATTTGAAGCAGATAAACAGAGACTTTTTGTTATGGATCTAGAGAGTGGTAACAAAAAAGAGTTAACATCTAACTATAAATACAATGCTGGCTCTCCTGTTTGGGACCAAGAGGGAACTGGAATCTACTTCAACTCATGTGTTCACGCTCTTACTGGAATTTATCATGTAACTGTTGCAGATGCCTCCATTTCTAAGATTGCCGAAGATCAAGTGAATTTTGATAAGGTTGCTTTGGCTGGTAACAAGCTTGTTACCACTTACAAAAGTATGTCTATGGCAAATGAAATTGCATTGATAGATAAAGAGAGCGGCCAATTCCAAAATATAAGTAAAGAGAACAATCACCTACTGTCACAAATTACAATGGGTAATGTAGAAGAGAGATGGGTAAAGACAGTAGATAATAAAGAGATGCATATGTGGGTGGTTTATCCTCCTGGATTCGACCCTGCAAAAAAATATCCAGTTCTTCTATTTTGCACTGGAGGCCCACAAGGCACTTTGAGCCAAAACTGGTCTACTAGGTGGAATTTCCAACTTATGGCTGGGCAGGGGTATATTGTACTTCTACCAAATAGAAGAGGAACCACAGCATTTGGCCAAGAGTGGACAGATCAAATTTCTGGAGACTATATTGGTCTCAATATGCAAGATTACATGAGCGCAGTTAAAGAGATTAAAAAAGAGAGCTATGCAGGGAAAGTTGGTGCTGCAGGTGCTAGTTATGGTGGCTACTCTATCTTCTATTTAGCAGGTATTCATAAAGGGATGTTCGATGCATTTATTGCCCATGCAGGCATATTTAATCAAGAACATATGTATATGACAACAGAAGAGCTATTTTTCTCACATTGGGATAATGGTGGAGCCCCTTGGGATAACAACCCAATCGCAAAAAGACATTACAGTAACTCTCCTCATAAATTTGTTAAGAACTGGGATACTCCTATTCTTGTAACACATGGAGAGCTAGACTACCGAGTTCCTGTAGATCAAGGGATGGCTGCGTTTAATGCTGCACAAGCCTTGGGCGTTCCTTCAGAGATGCTACTTTTCCCAGACGAAAACCACTGGATACTTAAACCACAGAATAGCATCCAATGGAACAGAGTTTATTTCAGATGGTTAGATAGGTGGTTGAAAGAATAACAATATCAAATAAATTATAATATGAAAAAGAACATAATTACAATCGTTTTAATTCTCTCTGTCTCTTTTGCTTTTGCACAAAAGAAGCCCCTAGATCACAGTGTATACGACTCCTGGAAAAATGTTGGGGCATTCGCTATGAGCGACAATGGGAAATTCACCTCCTATTTGGTAAGATCTCAAGAGGGAGACTCACATGTAGAAGTTTTAAACACTAAAACTTTAGAAAGAGACACAATAGAGAGAGCCAATAGGCAAAAGCTAACCCCAGATGGTAAATTTTTAATAGCTACCATTAAACCTTTCTATAAAGAGACAAAAGAGGCTAAACGTAAAAAAGTTAAATCAGACAAAATGCCAAAAGACACCTTAGGTGTTTATAATGTATATACTAAAGAGCTACATAAAATTCCTTTCCTAAAGTCCTTTAAAATTGGCCGTTACGGAAACGAATTTATTGCTTTTCAAACTACTCCCCCCGCAGATACCACCAAAGGGAAAAAACCTGCCAAAAAAGAGAAGAAAGAGGGAAGCGACCTAATGGTCTACCAACTTGAAGGAGGAGCAATAGATACTCTCAAATATGTTTCAAGCTTCGATTTTTCTACTGGAGGCGACTCCCTCTTTATTTTAACAAGACCCAACTCAAAAGACTCTATTACTAAACCAGGGCTATTTCTCTATATCCCTAAAACAAAAGAGCTCACTACCATATTCAATTTTGACTTAAAGCAAACAGTTAAGCTCCCAAAAGTTAGTGAAGATAACAGAGATATATTCTTTTATGCCAACTTAGACACCACAAAAAAAGGGAAAGAAGATGTTAGCATACTTCACTATAGAGAGGGCTTCCCTCATGCAAAAGTTATAATTGACAATAGCCTTAAAGGGCTAGAAGAGGGTTGGAGAATTAGCGAAAATAGATCCCTCCAAATTAGCAAATCTGGAAACCGACTATTCTTTGGGATATCTCCTATATTACCTCAAAAAGACACCTCTATTGTTGAGTCTGAAGTTGCTAAATTAGACATCTGGAACTATAACGATACCTACATTCAACCTCTACAGTTAAAAAATAAAAGTAGAGATCTAAAAAAATCTTATTTAAGTATAGTAGAGTTAGATAAAGAAGAGCCCGAATTAATTAAAATTGCGCAAGAGGAGTATCCAATAGTATATGTAGGAGACAAATATAGTGCAGAGTGGGGCTACTCTCAATCTGACTATTATTATCAAAGAGAATCTCATTGGGATGCAAACCCAAGAAAGGATCTCTATATTGTAGACCTAAAAGATGGAACTAGCAAACTACTACTTAAAGATAAATATATTTCATATGTTACAGCTTCTCCCGAGGCTAATTACCTAACTTGGTATAATAACCAAGACCAACAGTGGTATTCATACGAAGTTGCTACAGAGAAAATTGTTTGCCTAACTAAAGATCTTAATGTTTCGTTTGCAAATGAACTTCACGACTCCCCAGTTATGGCCAACTCATATGGCCACGAAGGTTGGGCTGCAGAAGATAAAGCCATCTTTATAAATGACAGATACGATGTATGGCAAATAGACCCTAAAGGAGAGATTGCCCCTAAAAGCCTTACAGACAAGCTTGGCCGAAAAGAAAATCTAACTTTCAGAATTGTTCGTTTAGACGATATCTTACTCCCTCCTGGTACCCCAGGTGTTAAGAAAGAGCCTATTAAACCTAAGGAGACAATCTACTTCTCTGTTTTTGATAATAGCACCAAAGATAATGGATACTACTACAAAGAGATGCGTAAAAGGAAACCATCAATGACCAAATGGGTTGTTGAGCCTATGACTTTTGTCTACCTTAATAGATCTAAAGATGGTAAAATTATTACCTACACTAAACATAACTTTGTACACTCTCCAGATGTTTGGATTACAAAAGATAATTTTAAGACTCAAACTAAAGTTACAGATATTAACCCTCAGCAAAAAGAGTACAACTGGGGTACAAATGAGTTAGTTCACTGGACCTCCAAAACGGGCATAGAGTTAGATGGAATCCTTCACAAACCAGAGAATTTCGATCCTACAAAAAAATACCCTATGCTTGTCTATTTCTACGAGAGAACATCTCATTACCTAAACTACTACAGAGCACCTGCTCCAAGCCGATCTACTATTAATATTCCTTTCTTTGTAAGTAATGAATATTTGGTATTTGTTCCAGATATTGCATACGAGATAGGTCACCCAGGAGAGAGCGCCATGAACTGCATTGTGCCAGGAGTAGAAAAATTATTAGAAAACCCATGGGTAGATAGAGAGAACATTGCAATACAGGGCCAAAGCTGGGGAGGCTACCAAGTAGCATATATGATTACCCAACCAGAGGTTTTTAAATGGAAAGCTGCAGGTGCAGGAGCTCCTGTAGTAAATATGACTAGTGCCTATGGAGGAATAAGATGGGGTTCTGGAATAGTTCGCCAATTCCAGTACGAACACACTCAGAGCCGCATTGGCAAAACTTTATGGGATGGCTTTGACCTATATATAGAGAATTCACCTCTCTTTTTTGCAAACAAAATTGAGACCCCTCTACTAATTATGCATAACGATAACGATGGAGCTGTTCCATGGTACCAAGGGATAGAGTACTTTACTGCTCTTAACCGTTTAAGAAAACCAGTATGGATGCTTCAATACAATGGTGAGTCGCATAACCTAGATAGCAGAGTAAATGCAAAAGACCTCAGTATTAGGCTAGAACAGTTTTTCAACCACTATCTAAAAGGGGCACCAATGCCAGTATGGATGAAAGATGGTGTTCCAGCTACTCTCAAAGGAATTGATTGGGGTTATGAACTTACAGAAGATTAACTCTACTAACTATAAAAAAAGAGACTGTCTAAAAAGGCAGTCTCTTTTTTTATACATTAAATAGAAGTTCTACTTATATACTTTTCAAACGAAGAATAGTTTGTTGAATTTCTGCTTTAAGCTCCTTAGGGATACCTCTCTCTTTGTAAATCTTATGTAATCTTTCCATAATAAGGTCTTTTTTAACACTCCAACGGAACCAACCAAAAGCTTCTGCTAAAGCAACTCGCACAGCAGTCTCATTACTACTATCTGCTAAAACATCTAATAGCTCTTCTACCTGCAAATGATTGTTGTAATTTCTAAGATATCTAATAGCAGATATTCTCTCTTGAGCAGAGTTCTGTTTACTCTTAATAATTTTAAGATTTGAAATATTTCTATCTCTTTTACTTAAAAAATACGAGACCAAAGATTCTGTAGCTTTATCTGGATGTAATAGGTTAGAGCTCTCTATTTGTTGAAGTATTTCAGATTTAACAGCTTCAAATTCAAACATATCCAATGAACCTTGCGCAGCATACTGAACCCTTTGGCTCTCATCTGAGAAAGCAATCTCATGCACAAGAGGAGCTATGAGGGAAGGATGGCCACAATAACCAGCAAAACGAGCTGCATTTCTTCTAATGAGTTCATATGGGTCTTCAAATGCTATTACTAAAGCTTGCGGTAGTTTTTTACTTCTTAAATCTATCAAAGCTTTTAATGCCTGCATACGAACCATATAAAATGGGCTCTCTTGAAGATATTTCATTAACTCGTTATCAAAACCTTTAGGTGGGTTTTTAGTTAGTTGACTCAAAGCAATTGCCTGATAAACAGGAATATCACTCTTTAAATAGGTCTTCCAAATTTTATTGTCCTTAGAATTAAGAGCTAAGTTTTTATTTAAAGCAAAAGCTTCAAAACTCCTACTTTTAGCTGGCGAACCAGGAGTAAAAGAGTAAGTAGGATCTCCAATTAAATGTGACTCCAAAGTCTGAACCTCTTTTTGCCAAAAACCTACTCTGGCTCCCTGTGCAAGCATACCAATTAACTCCATAGACCATTTATCTTGAAGCACATTTACTGTATTACCTTGAGTTACAATAGTATTCCCTTCTCCAAAAATATGATACCCTGCAATATAGCCAGGCTTATGAAAAGAGCCATTGTAGCAGGCATCAAAAATAGTTATTTTAGATTGTGGTTTAATACCCTTAAGATCTGAAAGAACAATATTGGAGTTGGCAGCAAATGCAGAATCGCTTTTTCTTGTTTTTGCTATTAATTTAGCATCAAAAAAACTCTCTGCAAGACCATACTCTTTAATTACATCTTCCTTAAAAGCATCTTTTTTATCTCCTGAGTAGCGTCTATATCTGTTTCTAACCTGAATAGAAAAAGCTTCTAGAGGGCCTATTACGCCAGGATAAGAACCATCTTCTTTTAAAGAAATGTTCCCTCCAGCATGTAACCCTAACCTATAAGGAGCCGGGTAATCTCCATTAATATATTGAGTGTGAAAAGCGCCATGCTCGTGAAAAACAAAAAGATCTGTTCCCTCTTTTTGCATTCGCTCGTACAACTTAAATTTCATAAAAGGATCTTGACGAAAGTTATAAAAGGCATTGCCTCTAGAACTATTGAATGCCTCTGGAAACTGCTCTTCCATTGCAAACTGCTGGTTCTGCCAAACTGTTAAACAGTCTGAATTATAGCCATGTCCATTAAAAAACTTAATATTATCGGCATAATTAATCTCTCTATGAGCATCAATTACTTTTACCAAATATCTTTTAAGTAAAAAGTATGAATCTACCCCTAAGGTTGGAGAGGTCAAATCTGGGGGAGGTAACATTCTAGCCGAATAGAAATCACTCTCAATTACCTGAGGGGAACTCTCTTTCAACTTATAATAGAAGTGCCGAGGATTCTCTTTATCTACCTCAATAAACTCAAATTCCAAATCAAGATCGTCGTAAAAACGGTCGCTAGTAACAGAAGACTCCTCTATTGGAAAAGTCTCTTCATTCATCTTAAAAGCTGTAGTAGCATGCTGAAAATTTCTCACCCTCACAATTGGAATATCTCCAATAAAAACAGCACCCTCAATTATAGGCTTTTTCTTATATAATTTAAGAATCTCTTTTTTAAGATCATCTGGAGTCTCCCACTCACCAGCAAGAATTGTTACACCAAGGCCCTCCTCTTCTAGAACCTCTTTATACCCATGAACTTCTACTTTCGCAGCATTGTAACTCTCGCGATCTATAACAATCAAAAACCTAGTATCGAACTTCCCCCCTGGAGAGACAATAAGACTCTTTGCATAAGACTCAGAGTATGAACCTGCAAAAAATAAAATTAATAGTAAAATATTTAAAACTCTTTTCATTGTTCTCCCATTTTATCGCATATAAACTTCAATACGCGCAGCACATTTAAAAGCCTCGTCACGTATTGTTTCACTCTCTGAAGTATCTGCTGCTATCTCTTTGCAAGCCTCAACTATTGCCTCTCTTTCATGAGAAATGGTAAACCATCCCAAAGCCTCTGCCAAAGCAACTCTCAAAGAGATATCTTCACTTCTATCTTTTAAAACCGTTAAGTATTCATTAACACTATTATGATAGGCATTGTTGCGAAGCATACGTACAGCCCCCACTCTAGCTTTCAAAGACTTCTCTTTATCTGTTATGGCATTGGCCATCCTATATATACTTTTACGTGAATCTAGGCTCCTTTTAAACTCACTCCAGATCTTCTCTTTATTAGTATAAGAACTATTTGCATCTAATTGTTTTCTAAATTCAGCCTCTAATTTATCTGTATCTAACATATCAAAACAAAAAGTTGCATTAAAAAAGACTCTCTTGTCTAAATAGTCGTTAAGATAGATAGATACAATGTATGGTATAAATTTATCTGAACCTATCCTTCCCATAGAAAAGACAGATTTACGCCTTATAAACTCATAAGGGTCAAATGCCGAGTTTTCTAATAAATCGCTAAAGTAGCTACCTCTGTAAAATTGAAGTAGGTGATAAACTTGCAAACGAACAGTATAATAGGGGCTCGAATAATAAGTATCAACTAGAAGCTGAGGCATTTTACTGTAATTTAACTCAAACAGTTTATGCAGTGCCAACCCTTGAAGGGCAGACTCTTTATGATCTACAAATGAAAGCCAATAAGAGATCTCTTTAGACTTTAAGTCTACATCTGGCCTAGTCTCTCCTTTGAATCTAAAGGTAGGGTCGCCAATTATATGAGACTCTAAAATATTTATCTGCTGAGCCCACTCTCCTACACTAAAGCCCAATGCCAACATACCCATTAAGTCACTTGAGCTCTTATCTTGTAAAACATTCACACTATTTCCAAATGAGACTAAGGTTTTACCACCACCAAAAAGATACTCTCCTGCAATAAATTTCTCTTCTCTAAAATCTCCATTGTAACATGCATCAAAAACAACTACTCTTGCATTTGGCTTGATAACAGGAACATCTTCTAAAATAATTCCAGTACGAAGGTCTAACAGTGAATCTTTCTTTTTTTGCTCGCTTGTGAATGCTCCATCGAACCATGTTGAGTCAATATTGTAATACTCCATCCACCCTCTCTTTGCCAACTCCCTTTTTTCTGGATCACTCACTCTTCTTAATGAGCTACGAAAAAGAGCACGAGCTGTCTCACTCTGAGCCGATGCACCCTCGGCATCTGGAACTCCAGTAAGATACTGGCGGTCTGGCATTCCATGTTCATGAAACAACATTAAATCCATCTCATCCCTACGAAGTTCTTCTATTACTAGATCTTTCATATAGGGATACATGCTAAAAAACAGAAACTTAACAGAATTACCCTTCTTATAAGCATTAGGAAACTGCTCCTTAAAAACATGTCCCTCATCTTTCCATGCAGTTAAGCTATTTGAAAACGACCCCTCTCCTGTATATGAGGTAATCACATCTAACCTATTCTTCTGCTCTCTCTCTACTAAAAGTTTTTTAAAATAATCTCTAATCTGGGCATACCCCTCTTCACCTTCCCTGGTAGGTTTAATTCTACCTGAATAGATATCACAACTTATCCTTTGAGGAGAATCTGCTTTCAAAGAGTAGAAGTGAAAAAGTGAATCTTTAGAATCTGGGCCTAAGTAATTAAATTTCAAATCAAAATCGTCATAAAACCTATCAGACGGAACCGAAGACTCCATAAATGAATATTGCTCCTGGTCCATCTTAAAAGCAGAGGTAAGGTGCTGAGCGTCACGTATCATTGCAATAGGAATAGCACCTACGAAAACAGCGCCTTCTAACCCTTGTGATAGATACATTTTATATAAATGATCTTTTACCTCAACAGGATTACTCCACTCCTTAGCAACAACTACAGCAGATAGCCCTTCGCTCTTTAACAAAGCTCTGTAGCCCTCTATTTCGGCCTTACATGCCGCGTAAGTTTCTTGATCTACAATAATAGCAAAACCCCTCTGCGCACCAAAAGAGAGGGCGCAGAGAGCGGTTGCAATTAAAGTTAAAAATAATCGTTTTTTAAACATGTTTTATTCTCTAAAGTTAATTCTAATAGACTAATTAAAAAGCTAATCCTACTCCAAAAGTAGTCTGTACTCTATTGCCATCTCCCTCTGTAGGTTTGTAATAGTCTAATGCAATTTTAATATATACACCCGTATTATTGCTCTTACTAATATTGGCAAAATAGCTTACTTGAGCTCCAATTTTATAATAGTCTTGATGCATATACTCAAAGTCTGGAGTCATAAAATCTGTAATAATAATAGAAGTAGGGTCTACACCACCATACTTGTAATAGTTAATCATATTAGTTTTGTAGATAAAATCTGCTCCAGCTACAAATCTATTGGTAAGATTAACAGGTACATTTATCTTTCCATTTACACCTAAATATAAGTTCTCTACCATTCTTTTAGATCTTGGCATAAAATAAACATCGTCATTGAATCTGTAATTCGCAACAACTCCTGCCTTCCATTTATACTCATGAGCTGCCCCCCTATAGAAATCATAGGTAGCAACCATATCATACTGGTCAAAAGTAGATCTAATACTACTATACATATCTATCCAGCGTTGTACTTCATATGTTTGATCTAAAACTTGCACATACTCAATTCCACTAGTGAGATTAGAGTTGTAAGAGATATTTAGACGGTGTAAGTTCTCTCCCTCCTTAATAACAGAGAGATTGGCTTTAATTGACTCCTCTTTAATAGAGCCCTCTTTTTTAGGTTTAGTTACAGCGCTTATTACATCTTCTACTCTATAAGTATAACCACCGTTAAGCAAGAATTTAATATCTGAAAAACCATAAGAATACTGCAATTCGCCTCCAAATTTATTTCCTTCATAAAGAAAGCTAGATAAACCCTGAAGCCCTCCAATTACAGCAGTATAATGATTACCCAAGCCATTCATAACATAAACATCTTGGTCTATTTGATTATTACTATTGGTGTGCCTACGTGTCTCCTGCACTAGGTTTTCATACTCAAAATTTAACCCTACTTTGTGCTCTCCAAACATAGCTGCAATTGCAGGCTTAACATTTATTGTATAAAAGTAAACTTCAGAACGAGGGTCCATCTGCTTAGCACCTGTTTGTGCAACATACTGGGCCTCTACTCCTAAAACATATTTATCCCACAATGGCCTAGAGGCAACTTTCATTTGCAAATTATAGTCCTGCTTTTTCCAGTCACTTAAGTTTGGGTCTACTGGATAATAAGGAACTCCTCTATGAGGGTCTAACATTGCTGTATTAAAAAGAGTATTTTTCTGAGTAATATTATTATATGAAAACTTACCCCAAGCATAAGCTCCACCTATTTTCTGACCACCTTCGGTAGTTACACCTAATATGTTCTCATTTTCGCCATCTTGCTTTAGTTTAAAATCTCCACTAGTTAGGTTATAATTAGCCTCCAGAATACCATAATTATGCAAATTATCTATAACCATACCAGCACTATTGCCAGTATTAAACCAAAGCGATCTAGCTTTTAGCAGTTCTATGGAAAGAGGGTTACTCTGTTCCACTCTATTTTGGGCTGTCGCAATCTGTACGATAAAGAGAGTTAATACTAACACTCCTGCCCCAACTATATATTTAACTTTTTTCATTTTCATAGTTTTGATCATGTTAAACATTATTGCCATGTATTCCAAGATGGAGCTTTTGCGCCATATCTCCTTATTACAGGAGGGTCCATCACCTCAAAATCTTCTGTACTATTATTTGTATCGTAAAGAATAACTCTACCATCTTCTCTAGTCTCTCTCACCTTTCGAGCTACACTTTTTGCTACATAGGTTCCACCAACCGTAGCAACTCCTGCATCTAACACAGCAGGTACTCTCTTTAATTGAGCTTGGTTTTCATTCCCAACATTCTCAAGAGCATCAACTACCTCATTTATAGGAATTCTATAAGATCTTCTTGAACTTCCTACTGGAGTAACATAGTTATTAGCATCAATTGGCTCAGAAGGGAAGTATATTACAAAAGCACCCCCAAAAACTGGAGTAAGCCATTGAGGCGGAACAGATTGTAAAAATCTCATATCCATGTTTATAGCGGGATTATCCTGGATAAGAGAAGTTGTTTTTATATGTGTCTCAAACTCAGCGCTTAATAGATTAACAGGGGCGTTGGGATTTAAATGATCTTTTCTATGGTCGTCTGCCATCTGTGCTATAATAATAGATTCACCAGGGTTCAATAGGTAGTCCTTATCTTCTGGAACTTGCCAAATAGCAAGAGCGTGAACATGCTCGTCTGCATCTGGCTCCTCCCACACAGGCATATTAGCTGTTGCCGTCATAGGGTTAAGCATAGCAAGAGCAAGACCTCTAACATTCTGAACTACTTCACTATTGTTGTAAATCTCATAAAACTGATCGCGGAAATAGACACTGTTTTTTGGAGTTCTAGAACCACAGTAATAGACCTCTTTAAACAACAAAGCACCAGATTTAGATGCACCTACATCTATGTTAAGTTGCTTATTATTGGTTACAATATCTGTATTAACTAAGTTCCCGGTGTAATTATATGTAAACCCACCTGAATTCTTTTCTGAACTTACTGTTATTGTATATACTCCAGGTATAATATCTTTCATTATAACATCTCCACCTGGATCCATAGTTGTAGTCAACTCATATCTTTCGGCATAATTCACCATTTTAACAGTGAGTTGATCTGGCATTGGAGCCTCGCCTAAACTAAGAGTGACACTTATTTTTGCACTCAAAGACTCCACTTTATCTATTTTGGAAATATCTTTAAATTGATCACAAGCTGTTGCTGCAAACATCACCAAAACAGATATATATAATATTTTTATTCTATTTTTCATATCTGTCAAAATTATTTAATTCGTACTGAGAGTTCAAAGCCAAAATATATAGGTATATTCAGTCTGGTAAACGAGCCTGGAGAACTTTTGCTCTCATACAAAGGTCTGTTGTTAACAAGATTGTTTACATAGAAAGATGCTTTTATATTCTCTCCAATCTCTTTAGTTAAATGGAAGTTAATTAAAAGAGTAGGGAAGTAAGATTGAGCTATATGACGAGTAGAACTTTTACTGCTAAACATATAAGCAAATTCAGGATCATCTTTTTTTGCTGGGTCAAATGGCCTTACTTTTCCATCTTCATGTGAAATATAAGAGACAAACATTGTATCGTTGCCATAGTCGCTCCAATATTTATTAAGCCAGTTTACTTGTGCAGTTGCTGTGAAAACAAAACCAATTGAAGGGATATTATGAGTAACTCTTAAAGATGTAGTAAACCTCTCTTTCTCGCTCTTTACAGTAGCTTTTTCATAAACCCCAATATGCTTCTCTAGTGAATTCAAATTAGAATTTGTGCCAAATGAGTTATTATCTGTCCAATCTGTAGATCTCATATAGGCACCATTTAATACAAAAGATGTGCGTATAGCATCGAAACGACCAAAGTCAAAATCAAATTCAACTCCTCTATTGTGTGATCTAACACTATTCATAGGAGTGGAGTAAGATATAAATACATTACTAGTATCTTTAGGCTGTAGAGTAGGTATTGAACCTGGGGTCTCAACTGCTTTTTCATAGGTTATATACTCTATGAGTTGAAAGTTCTCTATAGACTTTCCTAGTGTATATCCATTCTTTAGGTTTTCGTTATATCCTGTAACAGAGAAGCGCATCTTCTTAACTCTAAAATCTAAACCTAGCTCAGATTTCTCATTAGTAGCTATTTTAAGATCTTGGGAACCTGTTCCATATACTCTTGTAGAGGCCAAAAAAAGCTTCTCTGCATCTGGAATAGAAGAGTCGTCCAATGAATTAAAGTGTACAAAATCGAAATAGGCATTTTCTGGATAGAGGTAAAGTGTAGATGGAGCCTTAGATGTTACTCCGTACCCTCCTCTAATCCAAAGTTTAGAAGGAATAATGTCAAATGAGAAGTTAGTTCTTGGTGTTAAAGCGCTTTTACCATTAACAAGGTCAAATCTACCTCCAACTTGAGCAATAAATTCTCTCTCTCCTAAAGTAAGAGAAAGATTCTCTTCTACATAAACAGCTACTTGATTAATAAAAGGTATAGATGAGTACTTCCTAGGCCGTGGCGAAGAGTTTTCTGCACTTAGGTTCCTGTATGGAGGGTTCTCTAAATCATATACTTTACCATCTCCTAAATTACCATCGGTTTTGAAATCGGCTCCAACCACTATTCTATTAGAAACATTCCCTGTTCTTTTAGAAAATGTCGCATTTATTTTTGCAAATACGTTAATCTCATCTCCATATATATCATATCTGCTAAAATATTCGTAAGGTAAAAAAGTAGCATATAAGTTGTTTTCACCCGATCTAATATTTGTGAGCTCTTGCCCATTATTATCATATACTTTCTGTCCAGGCCTGTTACTAAGTACAGCACCATCTCTATCTGCCATAGAATAAGCAGCAAAAGCATTCCCTAATAATTGTTGAGAGAATGAGTGCTTGTCTCTATAACTTGCAGATAATGTATATTTAATATTATTAAGCCAACCTCGGTTTATGTTCCAGATACCATTTGTGTTAAATCTAACACCAATATCTTTAGCTCCAGTTTCTAACTGAGTTCTCTGGTCGTCTGGGTTTTTTTCACGTGTATCTACACCAAGCGAGAAATCTAAAGAGGTATTAGTAGATAAGTTCCCAAATACATTTGAGTATAAAGCTTTAGCTGTAGCTCTTTGGTAATAACTATAAGATTCCGTAACATCTGTTACACTATATGCATAGTCTCCACTTATGTTTATACTACCTCTTTTGTCTCCTAAATTTATACCCTTACTTATAGAGGTTTGATAAATCCTTGGATCTGTTTTAAATCTAATTGTTAATGGCTCTTTACCAGCTTTAGATTTAATAAGCACAGCACCCGAAGTAAGGTCGCCATATTCTACAGAAGGAATACCTCTTATCACCTCAATAGATTCAATATTATCTGTAGAGATACTTCTAATATCTAAACCCGAATTTGGAGAGGAACCTCCAGATACGGCTCCACCTCCACCACTAATAGCAGGAGAGAGAGTCTGTAGGTTTGCATTATTAGAAAGAGGAGAGCCATCAATTACTATAGATGTACCCATACTATTCATGTTAGTTCCCTCTATACTACGTATTGAAAAAGTTTTAGCAGAAGATAAGCTAGAGTTTGAAGTAACTCCACCTGGAAGCAACTGCATTATATCTGACAGTGAGCTTGTTTGAAGGTGATCCATAGCCTGTCTAGAGATATTTGAAGCGGTAGCTTTACCTGCCTTACTCTCTTGAGCAACTACAGATACCTCCTCTAAACGGAATGAACTCTGCTGCATCTTAAAATTAAGAGTAGTAACGCTACCGGGAGCCAACGAAAGTGTTGTGTCAATTGTTTCCATTCCTAGAAAGTCAATCTTAATATTAACCTTCCCTGGAGAGAGTCTCTCAAAGGAAAATTCCCCCTTTGTGTTTGTAACTGTTACTGACCCCTGAGGTAAAACTTGCACTGTTGCAAATTCAACTGGCACATCTTTTGTATCTCTCTCAAGGACAACACCTTTTAGCGTTGAATAATCTGTTTGAGCCCAAGCACTAGTAGTGCTTATGCTCATCACAAAAAACAACACCATAACTGACAATGAGAGCGCCTTTGCACCCCCAGTCAAGAACTGAGTTTTTTGTCTCTTCATAGTTATAAAAATTAGTTTGAGTTAGTCTATTAAAGTTTTAAAAATTTAGATAAGTTTTTTTCATTCACTAGTTAAATTGTTTGTTAAGTTCATAGTTAGGTATTATGTTTATTTAATGTTATTTATCACTAAATTAACAATAGTTATAATAAGCTTAATACTACTTTGTTAACCTGCTCACTGTTCTAATAAGTTGGTCTCTAACTTGCTGCTCCTTCTCTTCCTTTATTTGCTCTTTGCAAAAATCAATTATTTTATCTCTTTTCCAAGAATTGGTGTACCAAGCAAATGCCTCGGCCAACTGAACTCTTAACTCGCTTTCATTAGACTCCTTCATGAATTGAAATAAAACATTTAAATAGGAGGCATTATTAGAGTTCCTAAGAGGGCTTATAGTATATCGTTTGTTTTTTACAGATACAGAAGGGTCTAACAATTGATTCATCTCTTTCTCTGTTCTATCAAGAGAGTACTCAAGGCGGCTTCTCTCTTTAGCTTTTTGCTCATACCATACACCCTCTTTACCTTCTAGTTGAGCATCAAAAGCAGCCAAAGTAGCCGCTTTTGGATAGACTTCACTTGCCCCTTTTATCTGAAAATAAACTCTTTCACTGGTACCAGGAGCTAATCTAATTTTCATAATGTGGTCTAAGAGCTCTGGTGAGCCATTAGTAGAGGCTTTCTCTGCAGCCAATCTTCTTATTAGTTCGTAATTGTCATACAATCCTGCTTTTAGCGAAGGAACTATAAAACTATTATATTTTTTATTTATAAGATAAAAAGCCATTAATCTAACTGTTGGGCTACTATGAGTAGTCTGAATCTCTAACAGCTGCTCATTTGTTAAAGCACCGTTTAAAAAGAGCATCTTTATAGCAAGAGACTTAACCTCGGTATTACTATCTTTTCTAAGCCTATTCCAATAGTTAATATCTTCTCTTTTATTTACAATTGCCTCATTTAACCCTTCTAAATCTGCTCTTGCGCTTGCATAACGGTAGGTAGGGTCTCCAATAAGGTGAGATTCAATTGTAAACTGCTCTTTAGCCCAATTACCAACACTTACTCCCAAATCTAACAACCCCAAAAGTTGGTTTGTCCAAACATCTTGAAGTGTATTTACAGAGTTGGCTTTTACAACAACAGTAGAGCCTGGGTTGAAAATATAGTGGGCACTAATATAATCTTCTAAATGAAAAGAACCATTAAAGCAAGCATCTAGCATAATAAAACGAGCAGCAGATTTATAGCCATATAGATCTTTAATTTCAATATCAACAGAAGCGTCGGCAATACTATCTGCCCTCATTACCTCTGGGTCAAAAGCATTTTGCACCCAAGATTCTGGAACATTATAATTATCTATATAATACTGCTTAGACTCTGTAGTATCTTTTGCACTTCTAATCTTGCCTCTAAAGAACTTTTTAGTCATCTCAATCCATTGTGCTGCCATATTAACATGAGGTGAGCCATTTAAGTATTGTGCATCGCTACCTCCATGGTGGTGAAGAACAGCTAAATCTAAATCTTCTCTAGCAACCTGTGCCATTAACCTATACTTAACATAAGTGTCATAAGAGTGGTCTATATAATCTATATTACCTTTGCCATTCGCTAAGTTGCTAAATTGCTCTGTTAAAGACAATCTCTCGTCTGCTCTAGCAACCATACTGTTAGAGTTATACCCATGTCCTGCAAAATAGGTTATCTGTTTAATTTCGCGGCTACTTTTTTTCTCCTTTACAACTTTTGCAAAATATTCATCTATTAGCTCATACTTGGTTTTACCAGGCACAACAGGGGGTTTTACTCTTGCACTGTATATATTACTACTTACACTTTGAGCTCCATGGTGGGAGAGATTGTAATAGTAGTAGAGAGTATTCGCAGTATCTCTTTTTATAAAGTCGAATTTAAGGTCAAAATCGTCATAGAACCTATCGGTAGGTATTGAAGAGCGCTGCCAATCTCTTTTTTGATCCATTTTAAAAGCAGTAGAAAGATGTTGAGCATTCCTAACCATAGGTACAGGTATATCTCCTACAAATACAGCTCCTTCTAGATTTTGAGACTTATATAAATTATAAAGGGCAACTCTTATTGAATCTGGGATACCCCATTTGTCTACAATAATATATGTCTCTAACCCATCTGCTTTAATTGAGGCAGCATAACTCTCTATAGACTCCCTACAGTTAGCGTTCGTTTGAGTGTCCACAACAATTGCGACGCCCCTTTGGGTGACTTTTGAGAAGAGTGCCGAGGTGCTAAAAAGCACAAAAATAGATATTATAAAGATTTTTAAAAATTTCATATTAATTATATCATTAGATTATAACAATTATCAAACAACACCAATCCCTAGTATAGCAAAATCATTTTTCTAGGTGAGGTATTAAACAAAGTAGTTTTAAATCGAAAAAATTA
>Ga0265293_10002202_pt1 | contig 40163 bp, 38 predicted proteins | sample Munlanlewell138R_FD_192505 | JGI IMG/M metagenome (GOLD analysis project Ga0265293, IMG submission 192505) | Leachate microbial communities from a municipal landfill in Southern Ontario, Canada - Leachate well 138R | ecosystem: Engineered > Solid waste > Landfill > Unclassified | place: Canada... | reverse complement strand
AATATCCATCATCTGCATTGTCTCTTGATGCTGCATCATATGTATAACCTCCAATTTTATATGTAAAGCTAAGAGCTACAGATAACGATTTCCATTCTAAATTAGTGTTAATTCCACCAAATAGAGTTGGATGAACATCGCCTAAAATTTTCTCATCTGCATTATTGAAGTTGTAAGTGGCAGGTCTGCCATCTACCATAAGATCTGGAGTTTCTTCGTTATTTAAGAACCATAGGTTTTTACCTGTTTCTCTTTCAACACCAGCCCACTCTAGGCCATAAAGAGCTAAAGTTGATTCACCCTCTTTATAAATAAACCTTGTTCTACTGTCTCCACCAGTTGGTTCATACCAAATAATGTTTTGACCACCATATAAATCAATAACTGTAGAACTAATATGAGAAGCTGTAATACCAGCACTCCATGTTAAATCTCTATTTTTGATAATGTCTCCAAAAAGCTCAATCTCTATACCTTTATTGTTTATTTCACCAACGTTTTTTAGTGTATAATCGAAACCAGTAACTCTTGAAATAGGAACATTCTGTAATAGATCTTTTGAGTCTCTGTTAAATACCTCAATAGTACCAGTTATTCTTTGATCCATTAATCCAAACTCCAATGCTAAGTTAGAAGTATAGTTAGTCTCCCAACTAAGATTCTCATCTGCTACAGTAGCAATTGTACCTCCTGGAAGTTCCATATACTTATCTCTATAAGTAGTAAGTGAACGCCAACCATAGTTAGATGAAGGCAATGTTCCATTCACACCATAAGAGGCTCTTAATCTAAGACTACTAATAAAATCTACATTAGACATAAAGTTCTCTTTATCTATTCTCCAAGAACCAGCAACAGACCAGAAGTTACCTTGACGGCTACTAGGAGCTAGTCTTGAAGAGGCATCTCTACGGAAAGATGCTGAAACATAATATCTATCGTCGTAATTATATTCTGCTCTTGAAAGCGCAGAGACCATAGTATTTCCCCAATAGTAAGCATTTGCATCTAAAACTCCTGCTGTATTTACTGTATGTAGAGCAGTTGTAGGCAAGTCTGAACCCTCTGCACGTACATAATCTGTCTTATTCTCCTCTGCTTCCCAACCTAGTAAAACCCCAACTTTATGCTTTTCTGCAAAAGTTTTATTAAAGTTCAAAGTTGTAGAAGAGACAAGCTTAGTTGTTTGCGTATTCATTTCAATTACACGGCCATTCCTACTTGAACCACTATAGTGAGTTGGGCTATAATAGAGATGGTCTCTTACATTTGAATTATCATAAGAGAGTACAGACTTCAAATGAAGTTCTGGCAAAATCTTTACTGTAATTGCTTCACTAGCAGATAATCTTAAAGTTTTAGAGTAGTTATCCCACTCATTGTCATAGAAAACGGGGTTATAAGCATAACTTCCATATCTATTTGTATATGGCTCCCCAGTATCGTAATGTGTTGGCCAATACATTCCCCACAATAGGTTTCTAGTTTGAAGGAATGGGTTACCACCTAAGTTACGTGTATCATTGAAACCCTCTTTGTTGCTATTAGCAATATTAATATTTGTGGTAAATTCAACAATTTTACCAATTTTTTGAGTAAGATTTACTCTACCAGTAATCCTATCAAACTCATTTGTTTTTATACGGCCACTCTCATTTGTATATGCAATTGAAGTGTAATAGTTAGTTGTTTCAGTAGCACCACTTACAGCTAAATCGTATGTTTGATAAACTGCAGTTCTAAAGAGGGCATCTTCCCAATCATAATAACTTCCAGCTCTCTCGCCACCAACCGTAAGAGAGTTTGCAGTATGGTCTGGAGCAGTAAAGCTATAGCCATGTTTGTTAAAACGTTTGTTTAACTGTGCCAAAGCACGTTGGCTAGATACCTCTTGAGTTCTGCCTTCATAATAGAGACCTGCATTAACGAACATCTCGTAATACATCTCAATATTCTCATCTGTACTAGCAGGATCCCAGTTATTGTAAGCCCAATCTGGAGTAATACCTACAGAGGCTTTAAATTTAACAGTTGGTTTACCTTGTTTCCCTTTTTTAGTAGTAATTAGAATAACACCATTTGCTGCTCTTGAACCATATAGAGCAGAAGCCGCCGCATCTTTCAATACTGTAATAGAGGCTATATCGCTAGGGTTAATAGAGGCCATAGCATTACTAGTTGTGTAAATATAGTCACTCATTTGCCCTGCATTACCAGACTGAACTGGAACTCCATCAATTACATAAAGTGGTTCGTTTGATGCATTCATAGAACCAATACCACGTACTCTGATAGAAGAGGTGGTACCTGCTTGGCCAGACTGTGTAGTAATTTGCATACCAGCAACCTTTCCAGTAAGAGCTTGCTCAAACGATACCGAAGGAACATCCTCAATAGACTTTTGATTTACAACACTGGCCGCCCCTGTAAAAGTTCCTTTTGTAGATGTACCATAAGCGACAACCATTACCTCATCTAAACGGGTAAGGTCTGGCTCTAATGAGACATTAATAATTGCTCTAGAATTTACAGGAATCTCTTGGGTAATAAACCCAATGTAAGAAAAAATAAGCACCGCATCTGGCGATACTCTTTCGATGGTAAATTTGCCATCTAAATCCGTTGCTGCACCCATACCTCTAACTCCTTTAACCAATATGGTTGCATAAGGAATAGGAGAGCCATCTTCGGAAGAAGTTACCGTTCCAGTAACTTTCACCTGTGCCATAGCCATGTTCCCAAGTAACAAAACTAAGACAAGCAAGATAGATTTCTTCATAGAATAGTTTTTTTTAATTAAAAAATAAGTTTGTGACTGTTTCAGGTACGAATTTATAACAAAAAAGAACAAAATAATCTTATAATCTCCTATTAATGCGACTTCCCCTTAGCTAAAAAAAAGACAGATTGCTAATCATCCATTAATTGTCATTTTACCTTTCAATTTGTTTCATTATAACTCTCAAAAAAACTATTTTATACTATTTATGTCTTTTTTATTAATAAAATAGATATACCTAAACGAAAAATCAACAAATAAAAAAGGACCCCCATTTTGGATGTCCTTTAAAAATATAACTAGATATTAAATATAGAAAATCTTCTATAGATTAATTTTTTCTTGGACCTCTATCGTTATATCTACCCCCACGTCTATCTCTATTGCCTTCACGGCCAACTCTATCTGGTCTCGGCTTTCTAACAGGTTCAACATAACCTTCGGGTTTTTCTAAAAGTGCTTTCCTAGATAATCTCATTTTACCACTTTTTGAATCTACCTCCAGAAGTTTCACCTCTACAATGTCTCCAATGTTTACTACATCTTCTACCTTCTCTACTTTATGCCAGTCTAGCTCCGAAATATGGAGTAGCCCCTCTTTACCTGGTAGAATCTGAACAAATGCTCCAAAATCTAAAACTGAAACAACCTTACCACTATAAACAGTACCCTCTTCTGGAACTGTAGTAATACCCTCGATCCACGCTAGAGCAGCATCCATATTCTCTTTATTCTCGCCAAATATTTCTACAACCCCTTTTCCATCTTCTTCTGTAATAGTTACAGTAGTATCGGTAGTTTTTTGGATTTCTTGAATTACCTTTCCTCCTGTACCAATAATAGCTCCAATAAACTCACCTGGAATAACTATTGAAACAATTCTTGGAGTATGTGGCTTAAGCTCTTCTCTAGGTGCATCTAAAGTTTTCATCATCTCTCCCATTATATGAAGGCGGCCTTGCTTTGCTTGCTCTAAAGCTTTTTCAAGAACCTCATATGGGAGGCCATCTACTTTAATATCCATCTGAGTAGCAGTAATCCCATCTACTGTACCGGTAACCTTAAAGTCCATATCTCCTAGGTGATCTTCGTCGCCAAGTATATCTGAAAGAATTGCGTAACGGCCATCTCCACCCTCGGAAATAAGACCCATTGCAATACCAGATACAGGTTTCTTAATTTTAATACCTGCATCCATAAGCGCGAGCGTTCCTGCACAAACAGTAGCCATAGACGAAGAGCCATTAGATTCTAGTATATCTGAAACCACTCTTACTGCATAAGGGTTCTCTTCTCCTGAAGGAACTACGTTTTTAAGTGCTCTATATGCAAGGTTACCATGACCAATCTCACGACGGCCAGTGCCTCTATAAGGTCTAGCATCTCCAGTAGAGAAAGGTGGGAAATTATAATGAAGCACAAATGCCTCGGAACCCTCTACCAATACCTCATCTACAGATTTCATATCTAACCTTGTTCCCAAGGTAACTGTTGTAAGTGATTGTGTCTCTCCTCTTGTAAATACGGCAGAACCATGTGTTGCAGGCAAGTAATCTACTTCACACCAGATTGGTCTAATCTCATCTGTAGAACGGCCATCTAATCTTATCTTCTCATTTAATACAAGATTTCTCATTGCCTCTTTCTCTACATCATGATAATAACGCTCTACCATACCACTCTTATCTTCTCTCTCCTCTTCTGGAATAGTAGCTAAAAACTCCTCTTTTAAAGCGTCAAAAGCATCTGTGCGCTCTTGCTTAGAACTTGGATGTTTAGCAATATCGTAACACTTATCGTAGCAGTAGTTACGAACAGCCTCACGCAGTTCCTGGTCGTTTTCTTCGTGAGAATACTCTCTTTTTACAGTTTTGCCCACCTCTTCCATAAGCTCAATCTGAGTCTTACACTGAGTTTGAATCTCTTCATGTGCAAACTTTATTGCTTCAAGCATCTCTGCCTCACTAACCTCTTTAAACTCGCCCTCAACCATCATAATATTATCTAGCGTACCAGCTACCATAATATCTACATCTGAAAGTTTCAGTTCAGTAAAAGTAGGATCTATTACAAATTTACCATCTAAGCGAGCAACACGCACTGTAGAGATAGGGCCGTTAAAAGGGATATCACTTACAGCAAGTGCAGCAGATGCTGCTAAACCAGCTAAAGCATCTGGCATAATATCTTTTTCTGCAGATATTAGACTTACATTCACAAATACATCGGCATGGTAATCTTCTGGAAATAGCGGACGAAGAGCTCTATCTACAAGACGAGATACTAAAATCTCTGAGTCGTTAGGGCGGCCCTCTCTTTTAAGGAACCCTCCTGGATACCTACCTGCTGCTGCATACTTCTCTTTGTAATCTACAGAAAGAGGCATAAAATCTGTGCCCTCTCTAGCATCTTTTGCAGCAACTACAGTGGCAAGCAACATTGTCTTACCCATTTTTACCACTACTGAACCGTCTGCCTGTTTAGCAAGTTTTCCCGTTTCAATCTCAATTTCTCTTCCATCTCTAAGTTGGATGGTTTTTTTTATTATGTTCATTATAAAACTAAATGCAACCCGACTCTCCCTGTGAGAGTTTATTAATACTACAAATTCATCAATACCATCAGCCTCGGGGTGCTCTTGTTTAACAGAAGGTATTATATCAAAATAAGTTTATGCAAATATAGCCAGATTAACTGAGCAAATCTATATTTTACAAGAATACTCTTTGTATTTAATTGTATTTAACCAAAAAAAGGTGCCAATGGCACCTTTTAACTTTATTTTCGAAGTTTTAACTCCTTAATTATATTTCTGTATCTCTCAATATCTGTCTCTTTTAAATAATCTAAAAGACGGCGTCTTTTCCCTACCAGCTTAAGCAAAGATCTTTGAGTAACAAAGTCTTTTTTGTTGCTTCTAAGGTGATTGGTCAAATGAGCGATACGGTATGAAAATAAAGCTACCTGACCCTCTGGGGAGCCGGTATCTGCATTAGACTTTCCGTATTGTCCGAAAATCTCTTGCTTTTTTTCTTTTCCAAGATAAGTTGCCATTGTACTAAGCAATTGATATTTATAATTCTACCCCAAAATTGGGAGTGCAAAGTTAGATATTATTTTTGACTACGCAAGTAATTTCTCTACTTTTGCTCCCAATAAGCTCTAACTACATCCAATTTTATGCCAGCTCAAAAGATTATTAAACATCCTATTATAGGTGAATACAAAATTATTAAAAAAAATAGATCCCGTGTTATAAGGCTATCCATTAATGAGTCTAAAGGAGTTAGAGTAACTATCCCAATTTTCACCCCTTTCAATGAAGCTTCAGACTTTCTTGAGTCCAATTTAGAGTGGGTGCTTAAATCTTTAGAAAAAGAGAAGCAAAAAAAGAGGAAACAGGCTCTTAATTTAAATAGGAGTCACTCTATAAAATTGATAAATGGAGAACTCTCTTTTTTTGAAGATAAAAACTTAACATCTTGTAAGTGCAATACCCCAATTAAATTAGATAAAACAGCAAATAATAGCTCTACATCTTGGTTAATTACCTTTGCCAAAGGAGTTGATTCTATAGAGTTAACTCCCTATATAATAACTGCTCTTAAAGATGCTGCCAAAGAGTATCTCCCAAATAGAGCCCAATACTTTGCAAATAGATATGGGTTTAGTTATAACAAGCTCTTCTTGAAAAACAATAAGAGTAATTGGGGAAGTTGCTCATCTTTAAATAATATCAACCTCAATATTCACTTAATGAGACTTCCCTCTGAACTATGCGACTATGTAATACTACATGAGTTAACCCATTTAAAACATCGGAATCATGGAAAAGAGTTTCATAAATATCTCAACTCGCTTTGCGGAGGAAAAGAGAAAGAGCTCTCTAAAAAACTAAAAGAGTTCTATCCAACAATTTTATTCCAATAGAAAAAGCCAGCATATTATTTACTGGCTTTTTAAATTAGATATGTTACTTAATCTAAGATCTACTATTTCTCAATAAGATCACTTATTCTTTTGAAAAAAGCGTCTACGCCTGTAAGTAAATCTCTGTTTATTGCCTTATAATGAGCTTTTACATTCTCTTTATCTGGCTTATTAACTCTACTAAAAAGTTCATCTCTAAACTCAACAGCATCGTTAATAATAGCAACAGCATCTTCTGCTTTATTTTCTTGGTTGATGTAAAGGAATGTCCAGCAATCCGAAATAACCTCCGATACTAGATAATCAATATCCTTTTTTATAACTCTTAAACTTGCCATAATTATAATAAATTTCGGACAAAGGTAATAAATTTATTCAAAATTAAATTTTTGTAATTCCAATGCCTGGCTTATCAGACAATGTAATCTTGCCATTTACAATTTTCATCCCATCAAATTGATCATTTGAGATTAATAAATTGCCGTCTAGATCTGCCCATTCAGTTTCAGGAGCAAGTTGAGCTGCTGCCGATATAGCACATGAAGTCTCTGTCATACAACCAATCATAATTCTCATATGAAGTGCTTTTGCAAGAGATATCATTTCGCGAGCCTCTCTCATACCTGTACACTTCATAAGTTTAATATTTATTCCATGATAGGCACCTTTCAAATGTTGAACATCTGTTAAACGCTGGCAAGCTTCATCTGCAATTATAGGAAGCGGGCTTCGTTCTGTTAACCAAGCAGTTTCATCTAATTGGTATTTAGACATTGGCTGCTCAATCATATTAACATTTCTCTCATTTAACCAATGAATCATATCTAAAGCATAATGCTTGTCTTTCCACCCCTGGTTTGCATCTATACAAATAATAGCATCTGTTACAGAGCGAATAGTGTTAATCATCATCTTATCTGTAGCCTCATCTCTGCCTAGCTTAACCTTTATAACATTATAAGGAGAAGCCTCTCTAGTTTTTTCTTTAACCTTCTCTTCCGAAGCTAAACCAATAGTAAATGATGTATCGGGAGTGGTTTCTGAATCGAACCCCCAAATTTTCCACCACGGCTGACCCATAACCTTACCAACAAGATCATGCAAAGCAATATCTATAGAAGCTTTTGCTGCCGTATTATTACTAGCTAAAGAGTCTAAATAGATCATTATGTCTTGAATACGAAAAGGAGAATCAAATTGAGACAAATCTACTCTTTTCAAAAAAGCCATCACAGATGCCTGGTTCTCACCTAAATATGGAGGCATAGAGGCCTCTCCATAACCTGTGTATCCATTCCATGTAATCTGAGTAAGCACTATTGGAGTGGTAGTTCTAGTAAAGTTAGCTATAGTAAAGGGGTGGTTTAATTTTGCATCAAAGGGCATCCAAGACAACTCTATTTTATTACTCCCTCTTTTTTTTGCCGAGGTACCTGCTGAACGTGCAAAAATATCTGCTGGGTTAGTAAGTGCAGCAGCCGCTGTTAATAAACCTGCAGACTTAATGAAATTTCTTCTTGTAGTCATTTTATTATCCATTTCTTTTAATTATTTATTTAACAAAATACCAAGGGTGCTCTTTAATTGAGATAATATCTGAATCTTTATCTATCTCTGTTAGGAGTCTATTAGCTCTTACTAAGCGAGTAGAGCCTTTATAGTAATTATATGCATCTGGTAAAAGAGAGTTAATTCTAACAGATGTTGCCGAATGAATAAATTCTCCGTTGGAAATATAAATTCCCACATGAGTTATTCTTTCTCCTCTCTCTTCTGTTGCCTTAGAACCAAAGAAAAGAAGATCGCCAGGGTTTAAATTATCGAACCCTGCAGAAATATCTATATCTACACCCGTCTTAGCCTGTTGAGAAGCATCTCTCTCAATAATTACCCCATTAAGATAGTAGACAGTCTTTGTAAAACCAGAACAGTCCATTGCCTTAATAGAAGTTCCACCCCACATATATGGAAAGCCTATAAACTGCTTAGCTGTTGCAATAATATTTTCTGGAGAGGGATCTCTACTCTCTAGCCATTTATCAAACGGCTCTACATCTGATCTATCTACATATGCAATCTTGCCACTAGGCAAAAGAACTTTATAAAAACCACCTAAGCGCCCTTGAGCACGAACTATATTACCCCACACACCATCTGATATTACAGCTGAACTACGCGAAGGCAACTCTCTAAAAAGAGTGTAATTTGTTGTCACTATCATTTTGGGAGCGGCAGTCCACTCGTTATACTCAGCTTCATTCATTGGATGAATACTACCAGAAGAGACCCATGCAATATATCCCTCGGGAGTAATTGCTCTAGTCCAGCCACCCCTTTTTTCTAAAATTCTTAGCGGCATACCCATTAAAGTTTGAGTTGCAGATTCAGTTGAGTAACTAGCGCCATAACGGAAATTAATTACAGATTGTGCAGTAATACCAAAAGTCTTATCGCCAAGAGAAGGGTGAGGCAACAGAACCATACTATCTAACACATCTATATTGTTCTTTTTAAGTGCAGCTATCAAAGCCTCTTTAGCCTCTGGCTCTGTTGTAGAACCCTTAAGAATAGGAAGAGACGCTATCTCTTTATCTATAATTAATTTTGGCTCATAAGTTTTAAGTCTCCTATCTGGAGCAAACTCTTTTTTTACCTGCTGTGAAACTGAGTCGAACTCTTTTAGTAGCTTCTCGTTATTATCTCCAGACGAGCAAGATAACACAACTGCACAAACTAATAATAATACAAATCTTTTTTTCATTTTTTTAAATATTTTAGTCTAAATTTATTTTCCATTTATAAAGGGCTTTACCTTAATAGCCTTACTCTCATTATATAACCTATCTAAAGCAGCAACATAATAGTCATACTCATCTTTCGCAAATGAACTCAACATATATGACTCTTCTCCCGTAATAGTAACAATTGCACTCCCATTCCCAAAATTAGGCCTAGCTCCTTTTGCAAACTTATAGATAATATGGTACTTTACGTTATGAACACTATTATCGCTGTAAGAAACATTATCCCAGATAATCTTTGCGCCACCTTGTACGCTCTCCATTTTAACATTAGTTGGAGCAGAAGGAGCCTTTTCCGGAAATCCTCTTAGAGAAGGTACAAGCGCAGGGTTCGGATAAAGTTCTGCCATAACTTCATTTATACCTAACCTATTCTCCTTGAAGTTTTTAGCATTAAAATAACAGACACCTTGATAGGCTGGCATCTCTCTTAAAATCATAGCTTGCTGTTTAATTTGTCCTGCACTACGCCACGCTTCAATTTTTGCATCTTTATCTAATCTATACGTACCCAACCCTCCATATATAGGAGTTCCAGCACTATAGTCTTGCCACCATTCTGCAAGAATATTAAAATCTGCAGCTTCATATCCAATATTAAAATAGAGCTGAGGCAAAACATAATCTAACCAACCCTTTTCCATCCAAAAAAGAACATCGGCATGTAAATGGTCATAATTGGTATAACCATAGCTTTTAGTATCTGAGCCCCTAATGTCGTCCCTCAGATTTCGCCAAACTGCATAAGGGCTAATGCCAAATTTTACATACGGTTTAACTGACTTTATTGTATCTCTAAGCATCTCAATTACAAAATTGACGTTTTCTCTCCGCCATGCCATTTTATCTTTAGCAGCATATCCTCTTGAATGTAAAGAGAAAGAGATAGAGTCTTCAAAATCATTATTAGGGTAAAAATAGTCGTCAAAATGTATTCCGTCAATATCGTAATCTGTTACTAGTTCCTTAATAACCTTTACCAAAAACTCACGAGTTTCGGGATATGCTGGGTCAAAATAAAGCTTCTTCCCGTGCCGAACAAAAATATTAGGCTTAAGATTATAAATATGATTAGGAGAGATATCTACTAAATTAGCTGTGTCTTGCGAGACTCTATATGGATTTAACCAAGCATGTAACTCCATTCCTCTTTTATGTGCCTCGTTTATAGCAAACTCCAACGGGTCGTAATGAGGGTCGGGAGCAATCTTTTGATCTCCCGTAAGGTAAATTGACCACGGCTCATATTTAGAAAGATAAAAAGCATCGGCAGTAGGTCTTATTTGTAGAACAATAGCATTAAAATTCAAATTTTTAAATAAATCTAAGTACTCTATAAGTTCTGCTTGCTGCTCTTGCGAAGATAACCCTGGAGAAGAAGGCCAGTCAATATTATTAACAGTAGCTACCCATGCAGCTCTCCACTCATGTTTCCCATCGTACCCCTTTTCTACAGTGCAAGATGTAACACAAACCACAATAGATATAAATGGTAAAACTAGGTATTTGAAAAATTTGTTCATAACACTTATGATTTACTTAACACGCATATAAAACAAAGATACTATATTTGTGCAAATTTATTAGTTATGATATTAGATTCTTTAAAAGGTTTTGAAAGGTATTTAAATTTTCACTCTAGATTTGCAAAGGCATATGAATATATGGTAAAAACAGACTTAGATAAATTAGAAAAAGGAGAACACCCCATTCTAGGTAAAGAGATCTATTGTACAATTTGGGAAGGTGAAGGTAAAGGAATTGAAATTCCAAAGCTAGAAGTACATGACTCTTATATAGATATTCATATTTTATTAGAAGGAAGCGAAACAATAGGAATTAGAGATAGAAGCAAATGCAACGGAGAGAACATCTCTTATAACCACCAAAAAGACATAGCATTTTTAGAAGAAATCCCAGAAAATTTTATTAGCCTTTCTCCAGGTAATATTGCTGTAATTTTCCCTCACGACGCCCACGCTCCACTAATTGGCGAAGGGATTATTAAAAAAGCAATTATTAAGGTACTTCTATAATGAGATTTAATGGAAACAGAAGATTTAACTCATATGTAGGATATTTTCGAAATAAATATGGAAGTAGACTTCAAAAAATTGTTGTAGACGCAGGCTTTTCATGCCCAAATAGAGATGGGTCTATAGCAACCGGAGGCTGCACATATTGTAACAACGATGCCTTTCACCCATCTTATAGCAGTCCCGATAAGAGCATAATCCAACAACTAGAAGAGGGAATAGAGTTTCATAAAAAGCGATATAGAAAAGCAGAGAGATATCTTGCATATTTTCAGCCATACTCAAATACTTACTCAGAAGTTGAGCATTTGCAAACTCTATATAGAGAAGCCCTATCCCACCCTCTTGTAGCTGGAATAGTAATAGGAACACGCCCAGATTGTATAGACCAACAAAAACTTGAGTTACTAGCTAATCTATCTAAAGAGCATGTAGTAATTGTAGAGTACGGAGTTGAATCTATTTACGATACTACTCTAAAAAGAATAAATAGAGGGCACAACTTTGCTGCCGCAAAAGAGAGTATAAAAAAAACTGCCGAGGCAGGAATAGACCAAGGAGCACACTTTATATTTGGACTACCTGGAGAGAGCAAACAACAGATGCTTGAATATGCAACAGAAATTAATAAGCTACCACTAAACTCAGTTAAGTTTCACCAACTTCAAATAGTTATAGGAACGCAAATGGAGAGAGAATTTGAAAAGAACCCTCAAGAGTTTGTACAATGGACAATTGGTGAGTATATAGATTTTTTTATAGACTTCTTAGAGTTATTAAAACCAAATATATTTATTGAACGTTTTGCAGGGGAAGTCCCTCCACGTTTTATCAAGTCAAACCCCTGGGGCTTAGCAAGAAATGTAGAGTTAATAAATATGCTCGAAAAAAGATTAGAAGAGAGGGATACATATCAATCAAGGCTCTTTAATGCATAACCATTTTTAATTATCTTTGTAAATTACAATAGTAGTAGGTACAAAGCATAATAAATAAATATATGAGAAAACCAGGCCCCATCTTACTTCATTTAACATTTTTGTTATTACTCTCTACTACACTTCAGTCGTGCAAATACTTAGAATTTCGTTCTAAAGACAACTTTGTAGCTCAAGTAGGTAGCAACTATCTATACGAAAAGGATATTCAGAATCTTATCCCCCCTGGCACCCCAAACAACGATAGTATCACTATGTTAAGGCAGTATATAAACTCATGGGCACTAAAACATCTACTCCTCGCTAAAGCTCAAGAAGAGTTATCAAAAGCCGATAAAGATGTAGAGCGTGAGTTGGAGGAGTATAAAAACTCACTTATTGCCTACAGGTACGAAAAACAATATATTGAAACAAGATTAGACACACTTATAACAGAACAGGAAGCAAGAGAATTTTACATAAACAACTCTCAAAATATAGAGCTACACAATTCAGTAGTAAAAGGGCGAGTAATAAAAATTGCCTCCGATTCACCAAACCTCGAGAGAATAAAAAATTTATATAAAGCAAACTCTCTGGAAGAGATAGACGAATTGGAGCAACTCTGTTACAACTCTGCAGACAAATTTACCAACTTTGAAAATAGATGGGTAGACCTCTCTGCTGTAGCAAGAGAATTACCAATAGACCTTTACTGGTGCGAGAATGAACTCAAAACAGCTAACTTCATTGAAACTAAAGATTCTTTGTACAATTATTTTGCTTTCTTTACAGAAAGATTTGCCCCAGGCGAGACTCCTCCTTTTGAATTTTATCTCCCTAAAATCAAAGAGATTATTATTGGAAAACGTAAACAAAGCCTTATTAAAGAACTTGAACAAGAGCTTATAAAAGAAGCGCTAATAAACAATACTATTAAAACAAATATTAACGATAATCGCAAAAATGAAAATCTGTACTAAAACAGTCATCGTTACACTGGCTATCATATTTACTCAGGTAACCACTATCTACTCACAGAGATACCACAATGGGCTCGTAGATAAAACTATAGCCCTAATAGGGAACGACATGATTCAACTATCTGAATTAGAAACAGAAGTTCAAATGATGATGCTCCAAGGTGTTACATCAGATAAAAATCTTAGATGTGAAATATTGCAAAATATGCTCACTCAAAAAATATTTCTAACACAAGCTCGTCTAGACAGCATTCAAGTTAGTCCAGATAATGTAGAAAACGAACTAAATAGGAGAATCTCCAATGTAATGACACAGCTTGGAGGGGAAAAGGCCGCAGAAGAGTATTTTAAAAAACCTATGTTTCGGTTAAAAGAGGAGTGGAGAAGTGCTCTCCATGAGCAATTTCTCACACAAGAGATGCAGAGCAAAGTTGCACAAACAGCCCCTGAGCTAACACCCTCAGATGTAAAAGAGTTCTATAACACCACCTCCGAAGATAGTCTTCCAATTATCCCAACACAATATAAATATAGACAAATAGCAGTCTATCCAGATAGGGAAAGTGCCGAGTTAGCTGTAAAAGAGAGATTACTAGGTTTCCGTGAAAGAGTAATGAAGGGAGAACGCTTTAGTACATTAGCAACACTCTACTCTCAAGACCCAGGTAGTGCTACCAGAGGAGGCGAACTAGGAATGGCCTCAAAAACTATGTATTGGCCAGCCTTTTCAGATATTGCAATAGCTTTAAAAGAGGGGCAAGTTTCCCAAATTGTAGAGACTCCAGATGGCTTTCACATTATCCAAATGATAAGTAAAGAGGGAGAGATGTTCAATGCTAGACATATATTAATACGCCCAGAATATACAAACGAAGATAGATCAAAAGCATTTAAGAGATTAGACAGCATTAAAAACCTAATAGAGGCCGATTCTGTTTCATTTGAGATGGCTGCACGCAGGTTTTCTCACGATACAAAATCATATATAAACGGAGGGTTAGTTGCCGATAAAAACTCAGGGTCGGCCTATTTCGATAAAGAGAACCTTAAAATACTAGATTATAACATTATTAGAGGTCTTAAAGAGGGAGATATTTCTGAACCTTTTGAGACCACAGACAACGAGGGTAGAGATGGAAATACAATCTATAAAATCATTAAATTAGAGAAGATTATTCCTTCCCACCCAGCAAATTACATAAACGATTTCTCTGTTCTTCAAGATGAAGCTAGAAATAAACTTGCAATGGAGGCTATAGAAGAATTTGTCAATCAAAAGAAAAAGACAACATATATTAAAATTGACCCTCTATTTCAATATTGTCCTTTTCTTAAAGAGGGTTGGATAAAATGAAATTAAGGTGTCTATACTCTGTTTTTTTAATACTCCTTACCTTCACTCTTAATGCTCAACAGGCAGAAGATCAAGGGAGGCTTGTTAGACTAATTAAAGCAGAAACTGCCGAAACTTACGAAAACGAGCTTTTAAATATAAAGAAAGTTACAGGAAATGCCCAGTTTTTACATAATAATGCTTTAATAATCTGTGACACGGCCATATGGGATGTAAGTAAAAATATTATAGATGCAATAGGTAATGTTAAAATTATACAAGAATCTACAACTTTATCTGGAGACCGAATTCACTATATTGCCGATAGTTCACTGGCTCAGGTAAGAGGATCTATTGTAGAACTTCTAGACGGAGACAGTAACCGTCTAAGAACATTTTTTTTAGATTACAACACAAAAGATAGCATAGCCTACTTCTACAAAGGAGGAAGCATGATGGACACTGCTGGTAGAGTTATTGAGAGTTTAAGAGGCTATTACCACTCTAAAATAGATAGATTCAAATTCCTAGAAGAGGTAGAGATGGCTACTAGTGATATGGTTCTTAAAAGTGATTCACTAACCTTCTGGACTCAAACCAATAAAGTTGATTTTCTTGGTCAAATCATGGCTTGGCAAAATAGTGCTTTTCTCACTTCTAAGACAGGATGGTACAACAAAGAAGAGGAGACCTACAACTTTGTAAAAGACGCATATATTTTAAACTCTCAGAATGAAATTTGGGGGGACCGCATTTTATATCAAAAAGCTCTATCTACTGCACAATTATGGGATAATGTTCAAATTGTAGATACTGCACAATCTATTATACTATTCTCTGATTACGCTATATATCAAGACAACAAAAGCCCATCTAAAGATAGTTTAACATGGGTCAAGCTCTACAATAATCCTTCTATTGCATATTATTCCATTGAAAATGAAACCCCAGACACTCTTTTTTTTAGTGCAGACACTATTCACTATAGAGATATGCCACTCTACCTAGTAGACTCTGCTACAATAGCGTCTTCAAATAAAAGGTATAAAAACAGCCAGCGCGACCCAATTAAAGAGATGTATGGCCAGCCCATTGAACCAGTTGTTGCAGACTCAATCCCTCTTAGTAAAGAGAAAGAGTTACTCAAAAGTATAAAAGAGAGTACACTAATAACAGACAGCACATTACAGACCGAGTCAGCAAAATTAAGCATAGACTCTACTACCTTTGTAAAAGAGCCTACACTGGTAAAAGATACCACATTGATTAGATTTGTAGATGCTAAAAATAGTGTAAAGTTTTACCGTAGCGATTTTCAAGGTAAATGCGACTCTCTTAGATTTAACTCTATAGACTCAATTATAAGACTTTACAAAGAACCCGTTCTTTGGAATGAAAATAATCAATTTTTAGCCGATAGTATACAGTTACTTGTTGCTCAAAACTCTCTTAAAAGAGTTGACTTTATGTCCAACTCTTTTATAATTGCTCCCGAAGACTCTATTCATAACAACCAAATAAAATCTACAGATATGGTAGCTTTTTTTACAGAGGGAGATCTTTCTAGGTTCGATGCATACGGTAGTGTTTCATTAATTATTTTTCTCCAAGAAGATAGTATTATAACAACTATGAACAAAAAGGAGTGTAAAGTAATGACAGCTAAAATTAAAAACAGAGCTGCAGAGAGAATAAAGTATATAGACAATATTCCTAGCGATGCATATCCAATTATTGATTTAGAGCCAGACCAAAAACTACTAAAAGATTTTAAACTATTTACCGAACAGAAGCCTAAAGATAGGTACGCTGTTTGCGACAGGTCAATTATCCCTTCTAAAAGAGAAGAAGTTACTAATACAGAACTCCCTCAATTCAAATATACATGGATACTATTCCGTATTAAACCTCAATTACCTATTAGCACCATAGACCAAATAGAGAAAGAGCCCCCTATCAAACAAAAAGAAGAGAGCTCTTTACCTTAATAATTATATACAATTTGGTAAAATATTACCAAATATTAAGTGGTAAGCCGTGCATCTTCTTTCTTACTTGCTCTCTAACCTCGGCAATAACAGCCTCGTTATCTATATTAGAAAGCACCTTATCTATTAACTCCACTATAAAAGGCATATCTTTTTCTACTAATCCTCTGGAGGTAACAGCAGGAGTTCCTACTCTAATTCCCGATGTTTGAAAAGGAGATCTAGAGTCGAATGGAACCATGTTTTTATTCACAGTGATATCTGCAGAAACAAGTACTTTTTCTGCTACTTTACCTGTCAAATTTGGGAATTTACCCCTTAAATCAATCAACATAAGGTGATTATCTGTTCCTCCCGAAACTACTTTATATCCTTTTTCCATAAAAGACTCAGCCATCGAAGTTGCATTCCTTTGAACTTGAGCCTGATAGGTTTTAAATTCTGGTTGCAATGCCTCGAAAAAAGAGACAGCCTTAGCTGCAATACAATGCTCTAAAGGGCCACCTTGGATACCTGGGAATACACTAGAATTTAATACAGCAGACATTTTTTTAATTGCTCCTTTAGGAGTTTTTATTCCAAAAGGATTGTCAAAATCTTCTCCCATTAAAATAACACCGCCTCTTGGGCCTCTAAGTGTTTTATGAGTAGTAGATGTAACAATATGGGCGTGTTTTACAGGATTAGAAAGTAAGCCAGCAGCTATAAGGCCAGCAGGGTGAGCCATATCTACCATAAATATTGCTCCAACTTTATCTGCAATAGCTCTCATTCTCTCCCAATTCCACTCTTTTGAATAGGCAGAAGCTCCCCCAATAAGCATTTTGGGTTTATATTCTAGAGCTTTAGCTTCCATATGGTCATAATCTATAACCCCTGTCTCTTCATTTAATTGGTAAGAGACCGCATTATACAATATACCAGACATGTTTACAGGCGACCCATGAGTAAGGTGCCCACCATGGGCAAGATCTAGTCCCATAAATGTATCTCCTGGCTTTAGACATGCCATAAATACAGCCATATTTGCCTGTGCTCCTGAATGTGGTTGTACATTGGCATACTTAGCATCAAATAATTCACATAAGCGATCTATAGCTAGTTGTTCTACTTGATCTACCACCTCACAACCGCCATAATATCTAGCTCCAGGATACCCCTCGGCATATTTATTTGTTAAAACAGAGCCTAAAGCAGAAAGAACTTGTGGCGTAACAAAGTTTTCCGAAGCAATGAGTTCTATGCCGTGTAATTGGCGATTCTCTTCCTTCTTAATGAGTTCAAAAATTTGAAGATCTTGTTTCATTATGTAATATTTTTTCTTTAAATAGCTTATAAAAATGTCTCCAAAGGTACGAATAATATTCTTTTATTTACCTTTTAAACAAATAATTATTATACCCAATGTAGGGAAATAACTTGTACTTGCAAACAATAAATATACTAAAAAAGGTGCCTAAATACTCTTTAGACACCCTCTTCTTATATCTTAATATTCTACGAATAAGGCATAAGGCCTACTCAAGAATAACTACGCGGTTAAGAATAGGTTTGTCAAACGGCTCGTTCTCCTCGCCTTTTGCAATTACTTGCAACTGACTACCTTTTACACCAAACTTGTTTACAAGCGCATTATAAACTGCATCTGCTCTAGCTTGGCTAAGCTTCTGATTAATTGCTTTACTACCTGTAGCTTTATCTGCAGATCCCATAATTTTATATGACTTTCCAGACTTCTTAAGAACCTCTGCAAAACTAGCTAAGTTAATTAGATCTTTATCTGTAAGCCTAGCTTGACCTATAGGGAAGAAAATAGCTAATGGTGCTGCAACATACTCTACAGATGTAATAGTTTCTGGTTTCCTTGCCTTTTCTGCAGCTAAGTCAGATGCTAGTTTTTTAGCTTTTGCATCGGCATCGGCAATTCTCTTATCTAGCTCAGAAATCTTGTTATTGTAAGAAGAGTAATCTGGTGCAATTGGCTCAACATATCTATCAAAGCCTCTTTTAGCAAAATTATAGGTAAAACCTATAGTTGCAGAGACAATCTCTTCTATACCTTGGCCAACTTGGTACCCGTCAAAGCGATCATTAACCATAAGAACTCTAAGCTCAAGATTCAAATTTACAGCGTCTGACAATCTAAGTTCATTTAATAATCCTGCAGTAGCAGAAACCTCTTTGTACTCTGGGTTTACATTCTTTTTCCAAGACTTAGCATAACCAAAACCAACAAACGGAATAAAGTCCCAAGTTCTGTCCATTCTGTAGCCACCTATGGTATTTGAGATATTCCAAAGTAAATCACCATGTAAATTAAAGAAGTTAAACTCCTCGTCATAATAACCTGCAAGGTCGCTAGAAGCTCCTGTTACAAACTTTGCAGATGAACTAGTGGTAACACCTTTTGCCTTTAAACCTGCATATTGAGCTCTAACACCTATACTAGGAGTAATCCATTTACCTAGAGATATATCAAGCGCTGGAGCTAGCCTATCTGCGAAATCAGCTTTTGTATCATGCTCTCCATAAAGAACCTGGACTCCTCCACCTACAGAGATGAACCAGTTATCAAAGAATTTATTAGTTACATAAGGGCCATATTTATTGGCCTGTGGCTGCTGCTGCGCAATTGCTGCAACAGTAAACAGCATAATAGTGAAAGTAAGTAGTTTTTTTATCATAAATTTTTAATCTTAAGTTTTATTAATTGACAAATTATTCTAACATTTATTTAACTATAACAACTTAAATATAACATTGTTCACTTTGCCAGATACAAAAAACTAATGTACCCTCTCCTGAGTACCTTAGTCAATTATTAGAGTGGAAAATTAATCCTCTCCTACTACTTCAATTTTAATATTTGCTTTAATATCACGATGGCATTTAACCGTAGCATCGTAAATACCAATCTCTTTAACAGTATCTTTCTCTGTGATAGAGATATTTCTTCTGTCTATTTCAAACCCCTTTGCTGCTAGAGCCTCGGCAATTTGAATGTTGTTTACAGAACCAAATATCTTACCTGTGGCGCTTACCTTTGTAGCTAAAGTAACCTGTATTCCTTCTAACTTATCTGCAAGAGCAGTTGCCTCTTCTCTTAACTTAGCATCTTTATGCGCTCTTTGCTTAAGATTCTCGGCATGCATCTTCTTTACAGAAGGAGTAGCCATAATAGCAAAGCCTTGAGGAATAAGATAATTAGTAGCGTATCCATTACGAACAGTTACCATATCGTCTTTGTCTCCTAGATTAGGGACATCTTGCTTTAATATAATTTCCATTTTATCTTCTCCTTAGCTTATTTCATTAAATCGGTTACGTATGGAAGCAAAGCTAAATGTCTTGCGCGCTTAACGGCTTGTGCAACTTTCTTCTGAAATTTCAGAGAGGTGCCAGTGAGCCTGCGTGGAAGAATTTTCCCTTGTTCATTAAGAAACTTCTTCAAGAATTCTGCATCCTTATAGTCTATATACTTAATACCAGCCTTTTTAAAACGGCAATATTTCTTCTTTTTTACCTCTACTGTAGGGGGGGTAAGATAACGAATTTCACTTTTTGATCCTATAGCCATAATTATGCCTCCTTTGCTTTAGATTTATTTGCTCTTCTTTTCTGGGCATAAGCTGCTGCATGTTTGTCTAGCGCAAATGTTAGGAAACGAATTATACGCTCGTCGCGACGATACTGAAGCTCAAGCTTTGCAATCAATTCAGGAGCAGCCATAAACTCAATTAGATAATAAAACCCAGTGGTTTTTTTCTGAATTGGGTATGCCAGTTTCTTAAGGCCCCAATCTTCTTCGTGCACAATTTCACCACCATTATCTGTGATAAAATCGCGATACTTTTTTACCGCTTCCTTTATCTGCACGTCAGATAAAACGGGAGTTGCAATGAAAACGGTTTCATAATGATTTAACATATTTCTCTTTACTTTTATAATTAAAAAAGGGCTGCAAATATAAAATAATATTTTCAGCCCTGCAAATTAATCTGCTTTACTAAAAATGCTAACTATTTTTTAACAGGAGCATTTTTTAGTACCTCTATCATATATTTCCACCATTTCTCTACAGTAGCAATATTTACTCTCTCGTCTGGAGAGTGAGGAGAACGAATTGTTGGACCACAAGAGATCATATCCCAATTAGGGTAAGCACCACCTAAAATACCACACTCTAAACCTGCATGAATAGCTTTTACTTTAGGCTCATTTCCATACAAATCTTTGTAAACAACCTTCATTGTCTTCAAAATATCTGAGTCCATATTTGGCTGCCATCCTGGGTAACCACCACTGAATACAACCTCGGCTCCAGCCAACTCAAACAGACACTGTATAGATGTAGCATAAGCCTCTTTAGCACTATCTACAGAGCTTCTCATCAAAGTTTTAATCTCTATAACACCATCTCCAGATTTTACTATTGCAAGGTTATTAGAGGTTTCTACCAACCCTGGCATAGCATCACTCATACGCTCTACGCCATTAGGGCAAGCATACACAGCTTTAACCATATTTAGTGCAGTAATATTATCTATTATAGTATCGGGAGTGTCGCACTTATCTAGAGTAATTGTAAGGTCTGGCTCATGAGCTGCAAGCTCCTTTTTAATATATCCAAGTTGCTCACTTATAATTTCCTTTGCTTTTTCTGCCTTTGCGGCTGGTATAGCTAAAGTAGCAAAAGCCTCTCTTGGTATTGCATTTCGTAGACTTCCGCCCTCTACAGAAGATAATCTAGCATGCAAGTCTGTAATTAGGGGAAGAAGAATTCTTACCATAACTTTATTGGCATTACCTCTACCTAAAATAATATCCATACCAGAGTGACCTCCCTTAAGACCAGTTATATTTAATTTATAACCTTCGTAACCAGCACGTACTCTCTCTTCGGTATACTTAAAAGTAACATTGGAATCTAACCCCCCAGCACAACCTACATAAAGCTCACCTTCATCTTCTGAGTCTAGGTTAATTAAAATATCGCCCTTCAAAATACCAGGCTTAAGACCTCTTGCACCTGTCATTCCAGTCTCTTCGTCCATAGTGAAAAGAGCCTCTACTGGGCCATGCACCATCTCTTTATCTTCTAAAACAGCCATTGCAACAGCAACTCCTAAACCATTATCTGCTCCAAGAGTAGTTCCATTTGCATATACCCACTCATCTACAATTTTTGTTTCAATAGGGTCCTTTTCAAAATCATGAACTTTATCGCTATTTTTTTGAGGAACCATATCTATATGCGCCTGAAGGATTATTCCTTTTCTATTTTCCATTCCAGGGCTTGCAGGCTTACGAATAATAACGTTACCTAACTCATCTTTTATTGTTTCTAGACCAAGATCATTCCCAAATTTCTCTAAAAAAAGTATCGCTTTTTCCTCTTTCTTTGAAGGCCGAGGTATTTGCGTTAGAGAATAAAAATGGTTCCAAACCCTCTGGGGGTTTAATTTTTTAATGTCCATAATTTATTTTATTTTTTAATTAATAATTGACAAAGTTCAAAATTAGCAAAAAAAGGTTGAAATTACAACCTGCCTGTTGCCACTCCAAGAGGGAAAGAGAGTAACTCTCCCATCTGATAAACAGGAATCCTAGACTGAACTAAAAGCTCTTGTCCATCCATAACTCTAGCGTTCACTACAATTGGTTTTCTGTAGATTACTTTATCTTTCCCTGTAATAGATACATCCATATTAACTACACCTAATTGCTCCTCTTTTATTAACTCTAGAACAACAGGCCTACCAGAAAGATTATTTGCTGGCATTAAACCAGAAGTTTCAGATAACCTAAAAGCTATATATATCTGCTTTTCGTTATTAGATTTTGGAACAACATCAAAACTCATCTTTTGAACACTTGTAGTACTCTTTCCCATAAAAAGACTTAAGTATTCATCTTCTAAACGGTTAATCTCTTCTACTGCTGCTCTTAAAGCATCGCCACTAAAAGTAGCATCTGTGTCTCCCGTAATAATGCTTAGTCTCTTTGCCCTTAAATGAAATATCTGTGAGGCAATTTCCTGAGCCCTCTTTTCTACACTCTTCTCTACTACCTGGCTCTGCTGCACAGCAACTCTCTCTGAGCCGGTTCTACTCTGAACTGTTCTATAAAGGGTACTCTTCTCACTAGTTAGGTTTGAACCAGACATAGCCTTAACGTAAAGCTCATTGCTATTTAAATTAGGGTACTGCATTTTTTGAGATTTACCAGCATATGAGTCAGACCACATAATAAGACCTTGATTTATCATTTCTAAAAAATTGGCCGACGCATTTCTTTGATTGCCTAAATAGAGTGCTATATTAACAGAAGGGTCTGCCTCTATATAAGGAATCAACTCCACAGAACTCAACTTATAACTCTCTCTGCTCTCTTGAAGAGCCTCTACTCCTAAATATTTTTGAGCATATTTAGCATAAGGGCCAGCTACAAAAGAGTCATGAGTTGCCTCTACTACAAGATGAATGTTAGTAATAGGTAATGAATAGACAATAGCACCTACTGGGACTCTATCTCCAGGGTTTAAAATTTGAGAACTTAAATTCGATGTTATTAGCAAAACTAATAGTGCTAGCAAAATTTTCAAACTACTTTTCATCTTAATTATGTTTTTTGTATTTAATATGTTATATAACACCAAACATCACTTATTGTGCGATGGTGCACTCTCTTTTCCATCTTTTGTGACTCCAAAGCCAATTATCTGGTTGTTGTTGAATAGCCTTTTCTAATAGTCTTGCAAAAGTTTGAGTAACATAACCAGGCTCACATTCAGCTGCATTTTCTGTAATATCGTGGAACCTAACAATATATTCTCCTCTTTTCTCTCTTACCATCTCAATAAAAACAACAGGACAACCAATAGAACGAGAAATAACCTCAGGTCCATTTAGCATTAGAGTTGGCTGGTTCAAAAAAGAGAGGGAAAATCTAGAGCCAGGCTTAGGAGATTGATCTGAGAAAAGAAAATAACACCCACTTTTCTCTCTACTTTTTATGATACTCCTTGCAGCACTTTTAGACTCAATTAATTGCACATTAGAATTAGCCTTTCTTATCCACTTTATAATATCATCGGCAACTGTTGAACGCTGTTTTTTATATATAAAATTAATATGATGGCCCGTAAAGCCCATTAAGTCACTATTTTTAAAATGCTCAATCTTACCTAACAATTCCCAGTTTCCCATATGCCCCCCTACTACAATTACCGGGCACCCTTTTTTATAGTATTTACTAAGAATTTCTGGGTTTTCTATATATCCCATTTTAGAGATAGTTTTTTTTGAAAGAGAGGCTGCTTTAATATTTTCTGCAATTATTTCTGCAAAGTTTTTATAAAACTTTTTACTAGTCTCCTCTATGGCTCTATACCGGAAACTAGGGAATGCTCTAGAGATGTTTACAGTTACCACAGAACGTCTATACCTAAGAACTCTAGATATAAAAAACACTACTATGCCAGAGACAAAATATAAGAGCCCTATTGGAAGGATAGAAATTAAATAAATTGGCGAAATTGCTATCAAAAATAAAATTTTACGCATAATAAGCTTTGATTGTTAAACAAAGTTATTCAAATTTTACTATTTTTGCGTGCATTAGACTTTATAAACTAGTTAATAATTTGATTTTATGTTCAAAAAACATCCAAAAGGATTACTAGCGGCGGCTCTCACCAATATGGGCGAACGCTTCGGCTTTTACATTATGATGGCTATTCTAACGTTATTCATCTCGTCAAAATTTGGCTTGTCTGAAGTAACTACAGGAATTATCTATTCAATTTTTTATGCCTCTATATATGTATTGGCATTAATAGGAGGCTTAATTGCCGACAAAACTCAAAACTACAAGCACACTATTATGTGGGGACTTGTTCTTATGGCAGTAGGTTATTTTGTTATTGCCTTCCCAACCCCTACTCCAGTACCAAATCTACCACTTTATTTAGCATTAACATGCTTTGGTCTTTTGATTATTGCATTTGGTAACGGCCTTTTTAAAGGTAACCTCCAAGCCCTAGTTGGACAGATGTACGACAAAAAAGAGTACAAAGAGAGAATGCTTGCCGAATATGGAACAGAAAAAAATGGCAAACCTATAGATATGAGAGACTCCGGTTTCCAGTTGTTCTATATGTTCATTAACATTGGCGGGTTCTTTGCTCCTTTTATAGCAATTGGCGTAAGAAACTGGTTCTTGAAAATCAAAGGATTTGACTATAATGCACACCTTCCAGAGCTTGCTCATAAGTTTTTAGGTGACCCTACTGCTATGAGTGTAGACCAAGTTAACAACCTTCAAACATATGCAAATGAAGCTACTCTAGATGGTAGTGTAGTTACAAATTTAACTGAATTTACAACCAACTACTTAGATACTTTCAACAAAGGTTTCCAATATGCTTTCTTTGCAACAATAGTTGCACTTGGTATCTCACTTGTAATCTACCTGTTAAATCTAAGCAAACTTCCAGATCCTGGAAAATCTGATGTTAAACTTAAGAAAGGAGAAAAGCCTGCTAAAGAAGAAATCACAATGGCTGCCTCAGAAATAAGACAACGCATATATGCTCTTTTTGCTGTTTTTGGAATTGTAATTTTCTTCTGGTTCTCGTTCCACCAAAATGGTTATTCTTTAACATATTTTGCAAGAGACTATATTAACTTAGATGCAATAGACATTAATTTAGGCTTTACTTCAATTAAAGGTGCAGAGATATTCCAATCTATAAATCCATTCTTTGTAGTAGTGTTAACACCTATAATTATGTTTATATTTGGTGCTCTAAAGAGAAAAGATAGAGAGCCATCTACTCCAAAGAAAATTGGAATAGGCATGGGTATTGCTGCACTAGCATATCTATTTTTCTTAGTTGTATCATTAGCTCTTCCAGATAAATCTTCATTAGCTACAATGTCTGCTACAGAACTAAGCATGATGAAGCTAACCCCGTGGGTTATGGTAGGGATGTACTTTATGCTCACAGTTGCAGAGCTCTTTATCTCTCCTTTAGGGCTATCATTCGTATCTAAAGTAGCACCTCCGCACCTTCAAGGAGTGATGCAAGGTGCATGGCTAGCAGCTACAGCTATAGGTAATAGCATCCTCTTTATTGGAGGTATTCTTTACACCTCAGTTCCACTATGGGCATGTTGGATGGTATTTTCAATAGCATGTGCTCTCTCTATGATTGTAATGCTCTCAATGGTTAAGTGGCTAGAAAGAGTATCGCAGTAATCATATTATTAAATATATTTTAAAGAGACTCCCTTTTTAAGAGAGTCTCTTTTTTTGTAAATTTGTTCAATTCCTCACTTTTAATTTATTTACATGAACTCATATAGCAAAATCTCTATTATATTTTTCTGCTTGGTTGCAGGGTTATATACTACAAGCAGCACTGCATACGCACATAATAGAGACACCTTAATAAGTAGGTATTCTGAATTTACAGAGCTCTATTCTCCCGAAAAACTATTTATTCACACAGATAAATCTTTGATATATCTAGAGTAAAGATTAAACGGAGCCAAAATAGATTCGAGGGTAATTTGCAACTACCTCATAATCTTAAAAGTGGTCTTTACACTATTAGAGGATACACACAATGGATGCAAAATTACTCTAATGATTATATGTTTCACAAACAGGTTTTTATAATTAACCCCCTTGAGAAAGAGATTGGCACATACAAAACAGAACATAATGGAATGGGGTGGTTCAAGTTTTACTCATCAGATAGGTTCACTCGCCTAAATATAAATGTACAAGGAGTAACCCAAGACGGAAGATATTTTATCCTAGAATGAAATTAATATCTTTGTAAGAGAAAAGGGCCAATTTAAAAATAGAAGACTAATTTAAGAGAAGATAATGCAAAACAGAAAATTCAATAGCGAAATAAAACTAATAGCATTTGACGCAGACGACACCTTATGGGTAAATGAATATCACTATAGAAGGGCCGAGGAAAATTTTGCCGAATTAATGTCAATTTGGTGCGATAAAAAAACGGCTATAGATGTACTCTTAAAAAAGGAGAAAGAGAATCTCCCTCTGCTAGGGTATGGCTCAAAAGCATTTATTATAGCTCTTGTAGAGAGCGGTATAGAGATAAGCAGGGGAAATCTTTTAAATGAAGAGATAACAGATCTTATAGAGCTGGGCAAAAGCACTATTGGGCAAGAGATTGAATTGCTGCCAAATGTAAAAGAGGTTTTAGAAACTCTTCAAAATAGATATCCTCTACTACTTGCCACCAAAGGAGACCTTAAAGAACAGGAGTCAAAAATAGAGCGCTCTGGCTTAAAAAAATACTTTAACCATGTAGAAATTATGAGCGAAAAAGAGAGCGATAGATACCTAAATATAATTGAAAAATTAAGAGTAGAACCCCAAAATTTTTTAATGATAGGGAACTCTTTTAAGTCAGATATTCTTCCCGTTTTAGAGATAGGAGGGAATGCAATTTATATTCCTGCAGAGATAACTTGGGCGCATGAAATAGTAGAAGAAAAAGAACACCCAAACCTAATTAAAACAGATAGTTTGAACAAGATTCTCCCATTTTTTAATATTCACAAGAGTTAAGTTAAACAGCATTAATTATGATACCTTTTAAGATAAACAGAAGTTATAGAAGATTTCATCAAGAGGTAGAGATACCTCAGGAACATCTTATCTCTATGGTAGAGGCAGCTAGGTTTTCACCCTCATCTAGAAATGTTCAGCCAATAAAATTTTATTTAAACAACAGTAGGGAGATGAATGCACGTATCTTCCCTCACCTTGCGTGGGCTGGATACCTTAAAGAGTGGGAAGGGCCACAAGAGGGAGAGAGACCGGCAGGATATATAGTTTTTTTACACGACAAATCTATCTCGGCAACCTACTCTTGCGACAACGGAATATTTGCTCAGAGTATTCTACTACAAGCAGTAGAGCTGGGTTGGGGTGGTTGCATTATAGCCTCAATAAATAAACAAGAGATAGCTAGCCTTTTAGAGCTACCCCAAAATCTAGATCCAATTTTAGTAATAGCATTAGGAAAGCCTAAAGAAAAAATAGTTATAGATAATGTAAAAGGGGGAGATATAAAATACTGGAGAGATCAAGATGGAACACACCATGTTCCAAAAAGAACTCTTGAAGAGTTAATTTGGAAGCCTTAGTTTGCATGCGAGTTTTGACTATCTATTATAAAATTTATTAGCCAATTGAATATAAAACCCTTAGATATATTAAGAGTTACAGAGAAAAGCTTTGTAATAGCAGGGCCATGCAGTGCAGAGAGTCTTGAACAGACCTTAACTACTGCTAAAGAACTTAGCTCACTAGGAGTAAAAGTATTCCGTGCTGGGCTTTGGAAACCAAGATCAAAACCTGGTTCTTTTGAAGGAGTAGGTACAAAAGGATTAGAGTGGCTACAAAAGGTTAAAGAGAGTACTGGAATGCTCATAGCAACAGAGATTGCAAATACAATTCACACAAGGGAGGCTCTGAAAGCTCAAGTAGACATACTATGGATAGGGGCAAGAACAACTGCCAACCCATTTGCTGTACAAGAGATTGCAGATGAGCTAGAGACGCAAATTAAATCTAAGAAAATAAAGAGAAACCAAATCACCATTCTTGTTAAAAACCCGGTTAACCCAGATTTAGACCTTTGGATTGGAGCAATGGAGAGAATTGCAAACGCTGGTATAGAGCAAATAGGTGCAATTCATAGAGGTTTCAGTACATATGAAAAGGGATTGTTCCGTAACCTTCCACATTGGCATATTCCAATTGAGCTTAAAAGAAGAGTGCCTCAACTTACAATCATTTGTGATCCAAGCCATATAGGAGGTAGAAAAGAGCTCATTCACCCTATCTCTCAACAAGCCTTAAATATGGGTTTTTCTGGACTTATGATAGAAAGTCATATTGAGCCAGAAAGGGCCCTAAGTGACAAAGAACAGCAAATTACACCCAAAATGCTCAAAAGCATAATGGAGCTACTTGTTGTTCGTGAATCCATAGATAACTCAGAGAGTTTAACAGAGCTAAGAAGAGAGATTGACGAGCTAGACCAGATGCTTCTTAATTTACTATCGAAAAGAATGGCAATTTCACGAGAGATAGGGCGCTATAAAAAAGAGTATAGCATACCCGTATTCCAACCCTCTAGGTACAACCATATGGTTATAAGAAGAATTTCTCAAGCTTCTGAACTAATGGTAGATCCAGATTTTGTCAAACTCATTTTACAAGCAATACATCAAGAATCTGTTAGACAACAACTAGAGATATTTAACTCCACTAAAAACAAGAACCAATAGTAGAGCACACTCCATAGAACTATTTATATAAACTTTTTAATATAAACTATTATGAAAAAAACTAAACAATACCTACTAACTGTACTTACAACACTAACCCTATCTGCACTGCTTTTAACTGGGTGTAAAGAGAGAGTCATAAAAGAGAAAGACCCTAATCCCTATAATTTAGAAATTGTAGCAACAGCAAATGAATACTACAAAGCAGTAGAGGCAGATAGTAGCAACCTACTTGTAAACCTAGAAACCTACATACCAAATGTTGTTCTTGACATAAGATATGCAACAGAGAACAATTTTACCCAAACAGCCATCTATACTTCACCAAAAGCGTGGCTAAGAAAAGAGGCTGCAGACTCTCTACTCAAAATACAACAAATATTAAATGCCGAGGGCTTAGGAATTAAAGTATTTGACGCCTATAGGCCATATGCAGCAACTCTATATTTCTACGAAGTATATGAAGATACAACATTTGTAGCATCGCCAAGAAGCGGCTCAATTCACAACAGAGGGGGAGCAATAGACCTCACAATTATAGATCTAGAAACAGGCGAAGAACTAGAAATGCCCACTCCTTTTGATGAGTTCTCTGAAAGAGCATCTCACAGCTACACAGATTTGCCTTCAAATGTAATTGCTAATAGAGAAAAATTATGCAAAATAATGACAGATAATGGGTTCACTAAATACGAACATGAGTGGTGGCACTACAACATTAAAGGGCGCAACAAATATACATTAATGGATATCTCTTTTGAAGATTTAGAAAATTTAAAGTAGCATTAAACAAAAAATTCTATAAAATTTTTTAATGAGAAATATAGTTTTGGCACAGCTTTTGTAATTTATTGAGGTGAGAAGTTTTTCATAGTTTAAGTTTTAGGTTAAGTAAGAAGATTGGCATCGTCTAAAAAGACGGTGCCTCTCTTTTTTTAAACTATTTATCTCTTTAAATCTTTTGATATTATATAAAAAGTAGTATATTTGCAGGCCTTTTCTCGAGAAGATTAGGAAGTTAAATTTAATTACAACTTTAAAAATCAACACATTATGGCTGTTAAAATTCGTCTGTCAAGACAAGGTAAAAAGAATTACGCATTTTATCACATAGTTATAGCAGACAGCCGCGCACCAAGAGATGGTCGCTTAATTGAACGCATTGGCGTTTACAACCCAAACATTAACCCTGCAGTAATAGAGTTAGATAACGACAAAGCCCTCGATTGGCTTTATAAGGGTGCACAACCAACAGAAACTTGCAGAAGAATTCTCTCTTTTAAAGGAGTCCTTTTAAGAAAACACCTACAAGAAGGTGTGAAAAAAGGGGCAATAACTCAAGAAGTAGCAGACCAGAAATGGAACGCTTGGGTAGAAGAGAAAGAGTTGAAACTTAGCAGTAAAAAATCTGAGCTTGAACAGAGCAAACGTGAAGCAAAAAAATCTGCTCTTGAAGAAGAGGCTAAAGTAAATCAAGCTAGACAAGAAGAGATTGCTAAGAATAAAAGAGAAGAAGAAGAGGCCATAGCAAAAGCTGCTGCTGCAAAAGCTGCAGAAGAAGAGGCTGCTGCTGCAGAGATTGCTGCAACAAAAGAGGCTATCTTAGCAGAGAAAGCAGAGGGAGAAGCTCCTGCTACAGAATCGGCTGAAACTAAAGATAAAGAGTAAGTGAAATGTTGACATCGGCAAATAAATTATTGCCTGTCGCAAAGGTCATAAAATCTTTCGGAACCAAGGGCCAAGTAATTATACGATTTGCTCCCACATTCCAAGAAGAGATAAACCCTAGAAAACCGGTATTCATCACATTTGATGAACTACCGGTTCCTTTTTTTATAGAGAGTATTACCTCTAAAGGAGCCAATCAATCTGTAGTCAAATTAAAAGGGATAGACAATATAGATCTTGCCGAAGAGATTACTGGGCAAGATGTAATGACAGAGTATAGTAATCTAGAAGCAGAAGAGCCAAACCTTGCAGATTTTATTGGATTCCATGTAGAGGAGCCCACAGGAGCACATATTGGAACAGTGACAGACTTTTACGATTACCCAAATAACCCCTGTTTTGAGATAACGCTAGCAGATAAAAGTGATAAAAAAATTCTACTCCCTGTTCACGAACATATTGTTTTAGGCTCAGACTCTGCGTCAAAAACCATTTTCGCACAACTCCCAGAAGGTCTCTTAGACCTATAGAGCGTCACAACTACCAATTAAACTGAATTCCAATAGATAACTCAGGTAACTCGGGCTCTAACTCCAAAGGATTAAAGAGATTAGTCAATCTATATCTAAGGTAGAGCGAATAGTCTCCCTTTGTTATTGCTCCATACAACCCTGCCTGCAAAGGGTTAAATTTAGAGGCATCTCTATATTTATATTTACGAGTTTTACCTCTCTCTAAAGTCTTAACATTATATCTTTTACTAAAAGAAAAATCTACATAAGCACCTAAATCTAGCATAAAAGGATTTCTCTTTAATGGGAACAAGTAAAACCTATTAATAAGACCAGTACCAATATTGTCTGTTCTAAAATACTCTTTTTTAACCTCTCCTGGCACATCTTGGACAATCAAATTATTTTGAGCAGCATTATTTAGCTTATAATTATAGTAGGTATATTGGAAGGTTGTTCCTAAAGCATAACGTCTAGAAAACTTGTAGAAATACTTATAGCCCATCTCAATGGTATTTATTCTACCATACTGCATATCTATATAGCTCTCTCTATCTGTAGGAATTATAGTACCCAGTCCAAAGAAAAAATCGCTATATTTTCTAGGATATCTAGGCTTAGCAAGCTTTTTATCTGCTTTATCATATGGTTCGCTCCAAGAGTAGTGCAAAGAATCCTGTTTTTTAACTGTAATTGGAGGTTGAACAGAAATCTCTGCTTGTCCAATTTTTATTACTCTTTGTGCATAAGCTCTATTACTTACAGAAACCACTGCAAAACAAAATATAAGAGCAGTTGTAAAATATTTGATATTATCTCTTTTCATCTTTTTTAAATATTAGGTCTAAAATTATTTAACTTTAATCTCACCAGAAATAGCAGCATTAATAACAGATTTATCTATCTCCCCAAAAATCGAGATAACAGAGAACTCTTTACTCCCACTTGCTATAAAGAGCAGAACCCCTTTTGTGCTTTGAGTAATGAACATCTCCAATAGCTCATCATTATCTTGTACCCTAATTATCCTGTTTAACTTTTCCTTCTCAATTAACTGGTCTAGATCTTCCCTAAGTAGTTTACTCAAGGGAACCCCATTCTCCATAGCAGAAGATTTTATATTTAAAATTCTCAATTGAGATATTTTGGAGAGTAGCTCATTTGTAGTTATATCTACATTAGAGCCTCCTGCCAACTGCAGCAAAGCTGGAGAGATAAGAATTGATTCTACATTTTTCTTTTTCTCGTATTTATCTAGAATATCATTAACCTGCTTAGCTTGCCCAGTTCCCACTATTGGGAAGAGCAAAACAACCATTATTATAAACACTCTTTTCATTATTCTATCCATTATAACTGTTTATCATTAAGACGACTTCCTTCACTGTTTTGTTTCAACACATTTTCCATTGACATAAGAGGAGAGATTGCCTCACCCACCCTATTTAAATCTTCTAACTGATTATTGCTCTGTTTATACTTGCCCAACATAGAGTTGACCCTAGTTAGTTGAGTCTGGGCCATAGAGGTAGCTAGTTCACTATTTCTAACAGTAACTCCATTAATTAGAAGATGTAAAGAGTCACTCTGTTTTGGCCATATAGAAAACATTAATACAACCAAGGCAGCTGCAGATATAACTGAGATACGGCTAAACCAATAATGCAGTTTTTTTGAAGAGGTACTCTTTACATTTTTATCTACTTTTACATTATTTAAAGATTCCCTCTCGTTAGAAAAAGAGTTGAAAAGTGGCTTATAAATAGCATACTCAGGAGCAACCTCTCCCGCAAAATAGTCTCTTAGTTGCTGCTCCTCTTCTAAAGAGGTTAGTGCCTCAAAATATTTATCTAAAATAGCACTAATATTATTTTTCTCTATTGATTTCATTGCTTTATTAGTTTATCTCTTAATTTTTGTCTTGCTCTTGAAAGCAAAGTTCTTACATTACCCTCAGAGGTGTCAAGAATTGTTGCAATCTCACTCATTTCATACCCCATTACATCTCTTAAACGTATCGCTAGCATCTGGTCTTTAGGAAGAGAGTCAATCTGAGATAAAACCCTATCAAGAGAATCTTTGCTCTCCAACAGCTGAGCTGGATTACTCTCTGAATAAGTTTTATAGTTGGGGTTGAGCTCCTCCATACTATTTTTCTTAAGCTTTATGTAATCTAGACATACATTTTTTAAAATTTGAATAGTTAGAGCTTCGGGGTTTCTCACCTTTTGCAACTCATTAGATTTCCACAGTTTAATAATTGCCTCCTGCACCATGTCTTCTGGTGTAGATGGGCCACCCTTCACAAATTTGCTTGCAAAACCAATAAGCCTAGGCCTCAGCTTAGTTATTATTATATTAAACTCTTTACCTGTCATTCGAATAAAAGACGAATAAGATAAGAAATTGTTACACTTCTAATTAAAAAATAAAGTTCAAACCAATGCTAAGTCCATTTGTACCATCTCTTTTATCAAAAGGTTTACCCCACTCTGCAGAAATAATAAAATTGCGATTCATAACCGCTTTAAAGCCCAGCCCAGCACTCATATGAAGAGCCTCATTATCTCCACTATAGAGGGGATTAGTGGCTAAACTCTCCATAAGCTCTTTCTTATGATACTGAATAACTCGGCCAGCATCAAAAAAAGGATTAAGAACTAAATACCAATTTTGTCCCAGAAAAGGGAAATAGGCAAAACGGTACCTTAACTCAATATTTGCCCAAGCAATACCAGCCCCCACAATCCTATTTCTCAAGACTCCTCTAACTGTATTTAAACCACCTAGCCCTTCATTAGTAATTTGCTTATAATAGAGAGTAGAGATATTTTGTAACATAAAAAAAGGCTGCTCTCCATAGATTGTAGCTTGCAAAGAGCCCTTGGCAGCAAAAGTGAGCCTCTCTCCCCAAATGGGAATAAATCCAGATGCCGAGGCAAATACTTTTCCATAACTATCTATCTCCTTCCCACTCAAAGAGTAGAGGGTTAGCAACTCCCCTTTAAATCCTTTATAAGGGTCGGCCTCATTATCTCTAGTGTCATATACAGCGCCAAGTTTAAACTCGGCAACACTTCCTCCATCCTTCTCATTATCTCCTATCAATCCAGTAGCTACATACATATCATATAAATTGGGATCATCTTGATATTGCTCCAATTTTACAGAAGCAGCTTTATATCCATAAAACCCAATCCCAGCTACCCAACTAAAATGCCCCCCCAAAGAACCTTGAACATCTACTGTAGATCTAAAAAGATTTCTATTAAACTTGTAAAAGGCATCGCTACTACTAGAATTATAAGGCGAGAGATAACCATTAAATCCATAGAAATCCATCATTGTATCTGTTAAATAGCTAACATCTGCAGTAACTCGTAATCCTGGAAAGAGATAGCGAGAATCATAAAAAAAGTGATAAACTCCAGACCCTTTTGTATAACGAGAAACCTCTATATTGAATTTATGTAAATACTCTGGATATGTTGAACCATCTCCAAACCAATAGATATCACACAACAAACCATATTGAAAGCCCAAATCGCTATTATAGCTTACTGCAGGAAGTGGCCCAAAATTCCACCCTTTTTTCACCTTTTGAGAATAGAGCGGAGTGGCAATTAGAGAGGCCCCAATTAGAATAATTATCTGCAGAAGACCTGCATAAAAACTTTTTTTAAAAAAACTCTTCATATCTATCAAATTTAAGAAATAAATTAAGGAGATAGTAATTATAGAATAAGAGCTAACAGAAAACCCAGATAATTGCCTAATGCATACCCTACAAGGCCTACTGTTAAACCTGTAATAATAACGCCACGATTTTTCATTGCAGTAGCTACAAGAGGAACAAATGGGGGGGAGTTTACTAAAGAAACCGAAGAGATAAGAACAGTATCTGCATCTAACTTCATAATCTTTGCTAAAACCAACTGAACTGCAAGCGAACAGAAAACCACAAAAGCAATATAGAGAAGCAAATAAAAACCTCCCGTAAGATTCAAATTACTTAAATTTGCCATAGAGGCAACAACAATACTAAAGACATATACCAGATACATCCCAGCATCGTAACTCAACTTTATCTCTCTCACTTTTTTTACAAAAGATGCAGCTATGCCTAGTGTAGTTATAGTTAAAATAACTGTAACCATTTGGAGCTTTTGGGGAAGCAACAACGAGAGACCACCAGCAATAGCAAAAATAATCACAGATAATAACAAAGCGCCCATTAGAGGTTTAAAATTTTTACGTTTAAAAAACTCTCTATAGGGTTGTTCCTCTGGAATCTCTAAAGGCATATGTTTCTCTAAAGGAGCTCCATTTCTAGGATTGTACCATAAAATTTTCCTGAAGAGCTTTATTCCAAACGAAAGTACAAATGTAAGATAGATAAGACTAATTGCCATATCATAGGAGTGCATCATAATATAGATCTCATTAGGCACTCCCAACATTATTTTGATTGCCGCTAAATTGGGCGTTCCTCCAGTATATACCCCAGCAAGCATTCCAGAAATTTTATTCATATGCTCTCCATAAACAGGATCACTACTTAAAACAGAAGAAAAAATAAAATGGCCACTTACAACAGCAATAACAACAGCAAACAAGCCAGCAAAAAGAGTAAGTAATGCATTTTTAATATCCCACTGCAAAAAATTACAAGAGAATAGCATTAAAGGAATGGCTAGAGGAATAATAATTGTAACAATCATATCTTGAAGCTCATACGCGCCATTAGGGACTAAGCCCGAGTTACCCAATAAAATACCAATGAGATAAAGAAGCAACACAGGACCTATCTTTTTAAGTATACTATATTTATCACATAATTTAAGAACCAATGCAGGTGCCAGAAGATATATTAAAACTAATAGAACGGTCATATGAATATTCTTTTATGCTCTCCAGTAAACTTTTTTTTCACTAAACTTTGCCACTATAGCCATTGTAAACAATACAATACAAAATGCTCTTGCAACCCCTATCCAAGGATAACCAGATGGATATGCCGCCTCATAGATATAGATAATTGATGTAAGCTTAAATAGAGGCATTAGAAAGTTTCCAAATATCACATAACTCATTAAAGGGTTACTCCCAGCTCCTACAAATATTCTAACAAAATAAGATCTCCTAAATCGCTCCACTATCAAATCTGCAACAATAAGAAGAAAGATTGCAATAGCGGGTGTTATTAAACAATAAGAGAGGGTACAAGGCACTTTTTTTATTGACCCCTCAATAAAAAAGGCAACACCACCACCTAGAGCTAAAATCAAGGCCAATAACAGCTCCTTTTTAATCACCTTTTTAAAACCAACCGAAGAGATATCTGAAGAAAGTGATAATTGCCTATGTAGAAGATCTCCAATATATGTAGCAGGCAAAAGAATAAGCAAGAAATAGATATACTCCATATTAAAGAACCATCTAATTTCCTTAATAGCATAGAGTTTCCCTTGAAGCTCAAAAGGGAGTGTAACAACCATAAATAGAAGAATAGCAATAAATACAATTAGTCTTCTTTTCAAACTATCTCTAGTAAAATACCAAATTAACGAGCCAAAAAGATAAAGAAAAGCTAATAAAAATATTATAATTCCACTACGGTAAATTGAGATCTCTTGGTCAAAAACAAAATACCCCACTAGAACCAACGAAACCATTGAGACTACACCAATACCTCTTATAAGTAGCACTCTCTTTTTAGAAAATTGCTTTCCATATCTGTAATAAAATAAAAAGAGAGAGATAAATCCCAGTATGGTAAGAAATTGAGGCAATAAACCCTTAGCCCAAGAGAAGTTAAGAAAAAGATAGAGATATGAGAAGAGCCATAACATAAAAAACCTCTCTATAGTCTCTTTTACATAAACCAATGTTATACTCTTTCTCTGGTTCTTTTTAATTTTCTCTCTTCCAGAGAGAGGGATTGCCACTCCCATGCAAAAAATAAAAATTGGAAAGACCAAATCTACCCAGCTAATACCAGAAATAGTTATATCTAGATTATGATTTGGAGGAGGATTCTGGATATGATACATCCAAGCAGGTAGCACCCCAAAAGGGACCAAAGCAGAAAAGACCATTCCAAAAATAGAGAGCCCTCGTAATAAATCTAATGATAAATATCTATTCATAGACTCAAAAACTAACCCCTACGGTTATACAAATTGTTGTAAGAGCTCTTTAACTTTTGATACTCTGTTTTGCAAAAGTTCTTTAGAAGATGCTTCTGCAATAAACCTTAAATATGGCTCAGTATTAGATGGCCTAATATTAAACCACCACTCCTTAAATTCTACTCTATATCCATCAAAATCAAAACTTGCCAGAGCCTCTTCTCTAGAGATAAAATAGTCTCTAATTACATCCATTGCCTGCTGTTTTTTCTCTATCCTAAAATTTATCTCACCCGAGTTTTCATATTTTGCTATAGTTGCAATTACATCTGAAACAGACCTTCCTTTGCTCTTCATTTTAGCAAAAACTCCAAGAATAATTAAAGCCGCCATAATACCAGAGTCACTGTAGAAAAAATCCTTAAAATAGTAATGCCCTGCTAATTCCCCACCAAAAACTCCATCAATCTCTCTTAGCTTATGAGCAGCAAATGCCCTCCCTACTCTCCAAGTATGAATTGTTGCCCCCATTGGTTCCAAATATTCACCTACAGCCTTAGAACTTCTTATGTCTTGTAAAACATTCCCTTTTATCCCTTTCTCTTCTAAGAAATAGTGCCCAATAACAGCAATCATAAGATCTGGAGAGATAAAGTTCCCTTTCTCATCTGTAAACATTACCCTATCTGCATCGCCATCAAATATAACACCAATGTCGCACCCTTTCTCTTTAACCAGGTTCTGAAGATCTACAACATTCTCTGGAACAAGAGGGTTGGCATCGTGATTGGGAAAAGTACCATCTGGCTCATCATAAATATAATGCAACCTCTGCGACTCTTTACCCAGCACATCTTTAATTAGAATCCCAGCCATACCGTTAGAGATATCTACTCCAATATTCAATGAAGAGAGATCCTTCTTATATTTTAGAAGAAAAGAGATATACTCCTCTTTTATATCTTTCTCATGCACAACACCTTTTTTTTCTGACAGGGTTACTTCTCTATTTTTAACCCACTCCTCTAAAGTTCCTAAACCAGTATCGTACCCTACTGGAAGAGCTTTCTCTTTAGAAACTTTTAATCCATTATACTCCTTAGAGTTATGAGAAGCTGTTATCTGTACAGATGCAGCAAACCCATATTTCCCTGTTGCAAAATAGAGCATAGGAGTAGTAGTAAGCCCCAAGTCATAAACATCGGCTCCACTATCTGTAATCCCCTTAACCAAATACTCTCTTATCTCAGGAGAAGAGAGGCGTACATCTCTCCCAATAAGTACTTTTTTTGAATTCAAAAGCTTTGGCAAGAAAAAACCTATTTTATAAACATCTTCTTTATTAAAATCTACATTATAGATTCCTCTAATATCATATGCATGAAATGCTCCCATAATTAAAGTTTATTTAGCAATTTTATAACTTGGATGAACCTTACCAGCCTCAATATTTTTCAATTTTGAGCTAAGCATCTTCTTTCTAATTGGGGCAGCTTTATCTGTAAATAGAATTCCTTCTAGATGGTCCATCTCATGCTGAACCATTCTGCAAGCAAATCCATCTAGCTCCTCTGTAACCTGTTTAAAATGGTCATCTAAATAAGAGATCTTTATTCTCTTAGGTCTCTCTACATAGGCATTTATGTTGGGAACACTCAGGCACCCTTCATTAAACTCTACTAGCTCTTTACTCTCTTCTAACAACACAGGGTTTATCATAGCCCTTTTAAACTCTTTTAACTCTGGCATATCGTCTGATAATAACGACCCATCAACTACAAGAACCCGCATAGATTTGCCAACCTGAGGCGCTGCGAGCCCAACACCATCGGCATTATACATAGTTTCCCACATATCAGAAATAAAATTTTTTATCTCTAGCTCTATCCCGGGCTTTTTTATATCTACCTCAAGGGCCTTTTGCCTTAAAACCTGTGCGCCGTAAACATATATAGGTAAAATCATTACTTTGAATTTTATTATTTAAACTACTCTCTTCGCTCTCTTATTGCAGCACTATCTAAATAAGATTGTAAAATAATTGCTGCGCTAATTTTATCTACCATAGATTTGTCTCGCCTCTCCATTTTTTTAACACCACCATCTATCATTGTCTGAAATGCCATCTTTGAAGTAAAGCGTTCATCTTCTAAAGTAACAGGTATGTTAGGAAAATGTTTCTTTAAAAGGTTTAAAAACTGATCTACAAACTTTGCCCCTTCAGATGGAGTGTTGTTTAGATTCATTGGGTAGCCAACCACAAACCTAGAGACACTCTCTTTTTGGATATATTTTTTAAGATATTCTACAATGGTTCCAGAGGGGACAGTGCATATAGGTGTAGCAAAAACACCCAGAGGGTCACTTACTGCAACTCCAGTCCTCTTTTTTCCATAGTCAATTCCAACAATTCTCTGCATAATGCAAAGTTAGTTTTTTTTTGTACATTTGAAGTTTATTTTACCACTATGCCAAGACTATTTTCATACAAAGATTTTGCCAGTGGCAGCCCTACTGTAGAAGCTTTTGCCAACAAACATAGCCCTATAATAATTTGCAATTTAGAGGCTAAAAGAGACAAACCCTTTAACGTTAAGGTTAAAATAGGCAAAACTATTAAACACCCTAACTCCCCAGAACATCACTACCAATATATACAACTTTGGAGTCTAGAGACTCTCATTGCTACTGTCAAACTAGAGCGAGCAAGCTTTGGAGACCTTCCAGTTCATGTAGAGGCT
>Ga0265293_10002201_pt1 | contig 40169 bp, 40 predicted proteins | sample Munlanlewell138R_FD_192505 | JGI IMG/M metagenome (GOLD analysis project Ga0265293, IMG submission 192505) | Leachate microbial communities from a municipal landfill in Southern Ontario, Canada - Leachate well 138R | ecosystem: Engineered > Solid waste > Landfill > Unclassified | place: Canada... | reverse complement strand
ATCTGGCGGTAGGCAAATCCGCTGCCAGGCTAAGCGGAGGGTGTGGGGGAAGCAGCGACGACAGTCAACGCGATTCTGCTGAGTCCATGCCGGCTAGAAAAGCGTCGTCATCGAGTACATGTGGCGCCCGTACCGCAAACCGACACTGGTGGGCGACGGTAAGTACCGTAAGGCGTTCGAGAGAACCTTCGTTAAGGAACTCTGCAATTTGGCTCCGTAACTTCGGGAGAAGGAGCGCCCCTGGGGGTGAGAGACTTCGCGTCTCGAGCGCTCGGGGGCCGCAGTGAGCTGGCCCAGGCGACTGTTTAACAAAAACACAGGTCTCTGCTAACCGGTAACGGGATGTATAGGGGCTGACGCCTGCCCAGTGCCGGAAGGTTAAGGGGAGAGCTGAGAGGCTTGAACCGAAGCCCCGGTGAACGGCGGCCGTAACTATAACGGTCCTAAGGTAGCGAAATTCCTTGTCGGGTAAGTTCCGACCCGCACGAATGGCGTAACGATCTGGGCGCTGTCTCGACGAAGGACTCGGCGAAATTGAGCTGGCCGTGAAGACGCGGCCTACCCGCAGCAGGACAAAAAGACCCCGTGGAGCTTTACTGCAGCTTGGCGCTGGCGTCCGGGCCAGAATGCGTAGGATAGGTGGGAGCCTGTGATCCGGTCCTTCCGGGGGCCGGTGAGGCAACGGTGAAATACCACTCTTTCTGGTTTGTACTCCTAACCCGTGAGCAAGCACGGGAACAGCGTCTGGTGGGCAGTTTGACTGGGGCGGTCGCCTCCCAAAATGTAACGGAGGCGCGCAATGGTTCCCTCAGGGTGGATGGTAATCACCCGTTGAGTGCATTGGCATAAGGGAGCTTGACTGCAAGACTGACAAGTCGAGCAGGGACGAAAGTCGGCCAAAGTGATCCTATGGTCCCGTGTGGAAGGGCCATGGCTTATCGGATAAAAGCTACCCCGGGGATAACAGGCTGATCCTGCCCAAGAGTTCACATCGACGGCAGGGTTTGGCACCTCGATGTCGGCTCGTCGCATCCTGGGGCTGAATCAGGTCCCAAGGGTTGGGCTGTTCGCCCATTAAAGCGGTACGCGAGCTGGGTTCAGAACGTCGTGAGACAGTTCGGTCTCTATCCGCTGTGGGCGTAAGTGGCTTGAGGAGATCTGCCCCTAGTACGAGAGGACCGGGGTGGACGAACCTCTGGTGTGCCGGTTGTTCCGCCAGGAGCACCGCCGGGTAGCCATGTTCGGAATGGATAACCGCTGAAAGCATCTAAGCGGGAAGCCAACTTCAAGATGAGGCCACTCACCGGGTTAACCGGGTAAGACCGCGGGAAGACTACCCGCTTGATAGGCCGGAGGTGTAAGCGCAGCAATGCGCTCAGCTGACCGGTACTAATGGTCGAGGGCTTGACCCTCCATCAAGCACATCTCGTGATGTGTTGCATCTCCCCTCGGCGCGCTCGTGCCCGCTGGGAAGCCTCGAAGCCTGCAATCGCAATGTTCTGTGTGAAGCCTCGGATCGAGGGCCTGCAGAGGGCCTCGGGTCGAGGGCACGCCCAGGCTCAACCAGGCCGCCGGCAGCAATGCTTGCGGCGATGGCGTAGTCTGGTGATCCGGCGCGGGATGGAGCAGCGGTAGCTCGTCGGGCTCATAACCCGAAGGTCGGGGGTTCGAATCCCTCTCCCGCTACCAGAACCTAACGAACGGCGAGGCCTACCAGGCCTCGCCGTTCTGTATTTCCGGCGCCTACTTCGAACGAGGCGTGGCGCCCGTACGCCATGGCCCTGGTCCCGGGGCCGCTTGACACGCTGATACCTCTGACTAACATCAGCGAATGGTGACGACTGACCTCCCTCCGAACTCCAACGATGGCGAGATGATAGGGAGCGCTGTTGCCTCCGTCCGATCGTTCAACCGCACGGTGACCGAGCGGATCGGTGCTCTGGAACAGGAGTACCTGGCTCGGGGGCGGCCGCTGGGCGCCTCGCGTCTCCTCTGGGAGGTAGGTGAAGGCGAGGACGTGCGCGTCCTCCGGGCGCGTCTCGGGCTGGATTCGGGCTATCTGAGCCGGCTCGTCCGCCAACTCGAAGCCGAGGGGCTGGTGGAGGTGGGCCCGAGTCCTGCAGACCGGCGAGTGCGGCACGTGTCCCCAACGCCGAAGGGCCGGGCCGAACGCACGCTCCTCGACCGGCGGAGCGACGACCTGGCGGAGTCGATCCTTGAGCCGCTCACCCCGACGCATCGGACACGTCTCGTGGATGCCATGGCGGAGGTGGAACGCCTGCTCACGGCGTCCGCGGTGGATCTCCGCCCGGTGGATCCCGGGAGCGCAGACGCCACGAGGTGCCTCCGCGCCTACTTCGCCGAGTTGATCGAGCGTTCCGCCACCGGGCTGGACGTCGACTCGGCGCTGCCGAACCCGGACGAACTGCGGGGGGCCGGCGATGCGTTCGTGGTGGCGTACCTGCAGGGATCCGCGGTCGGGTGCTGCGCGCTCAAGCAGTACGACGGAGGCTGGGCGGAACTGAAGCGGATGTGGGTGACGCCTCGTGTTCGCGGGCTGGGGCTCGGGCGCCGGCTGCTCGCTCACATGGAGAGCCTGGCGCGCCAGGCCGGGGTGGGACGGCTCCGGCTCGACACGAACGAGCACCTGGTGGAGGCGCTCGCGATGTATCGCTCGGCCGGGTACGTGGACATCCCGCGCTACACGGACGAGGTGTTCGCGACGCACTGGTTCGAGAAGCACCTCTGAGGGCGGAAAGCCCAGGAATTCCCTCGAATGGTGGCCCTCGGAGCCTTGCGCGTACGGGCCGGAGGGGATGATAATAGGCATCCTGGTGGTCGGAGCGCGGCGGACCCACCCGTTCTCATTCCGAACACGGAAGTGAAACGTCGTAGCGCTGACGATACTGCCGGGGCAACCCGGTGCGGAAAATAGGCCACCGCCAGGACCGATGCAGGCCATCCGGGAACACCGGATGGCCTGCTGCACGACTGGGGGCTTTTCGCCCAGGTCGGAAGAGTTCCGTGGGCCCCCATGTCCGGGGGCGGGGTTAGACCCCAACCGGTCCGCCGGGAAGGACTGCAGGTGCGTGATACCATGCGCCGGCTGTCCGGACTGCGATCAGGCCGGAGGGCAAATCATTCCGGAGGCAGACTGCAACTTGACGAACCAGACCACAACCCCAGGCGCTGAGATGGAAGACATGGCGGCGCTGCTGGAAAGTAGCACCATCGCCGAACCGCGCCAGCTGCGCCGCGGGGAAGTCGTCGAAGGCACCGTGATGTCGATCGACCGGGACGGCGTCCTGGTGGACATCGGCTTCAAGTCCGAAGGCGTGGTGACCGCCAGCGAGATGCACTCGCTGGGCGCGGACCCCTTCACCAAGGTGACGGTGGGTGAGCAGGTGCTCGTCTACGTCCTGTCTCCGGAGACCGCAGAGGGCCAGGTTGCCCTCTCCATTGACCGCGCACGAGGTGAGCAAGGCTGGCGCGTCCTGCAGGACCGCTTCGAGGCCGGCGACATCTTTGAGGCTGAGGTCACGGGCTACAACAAGGGCGGCCTGCTCGCGAACGTGGAGGGCGTCAACGCCTTCATCCCCATGTCGCAGGTGGTGGGCGCCAAGCCCGGCACGGACGGCGCCAACCCGCTGTCCGCGCAGGTCGGCCGTACGCTGCGGCTCAAGGTCATCGAGATCAACCGCCGCCGCAACCGCGTGATCCTCTCGGAGCGCGCGGCGCTGCAGGAGTGGCGTGCCGAGCAGAAGGACCGCCTGCTGGACGAACTCGCCGAGGGCGAGATCCGCACCGGCCGCATCACCTCCATCCGCAACTTCGGGGTCTTCGTTGACCTCGGCGGCGCGGACGGCCTGGTCCACCTCTCCGAACTTTCCTGGGACCGCAATGCGAACCCGGAGGACCTGTTCAAGGTGGGTGACGAGGTCCAGGTCTACGTGATGAAGGTGGACCAGGAGACCAAGAAGATCGCTCTCTCCATCCGGCGCGCGTCGCCAGAGGAGTGGGAGCAGTTGATCACCCGCTACCAGGTGAGCGACGTGGTGCCGGGCGTGATCACCAAGTTGGTGGCCTTCGGCGCCTTCGCCCGCCTGCCCGGCCCCGTGGAGGGCCTGGTGCACGTCTCCGAACTGGTGGACCGCCGCATTGGCCACCCGGAGGAGGTGGTGCAGGAGGGCGACATCGTGCCGCTCAAGATCGTGCGCATCGAGCACGACCGGCACCGCCTGGGCTTGTCCCTGCGCGAAGCCCGGAACGAGGCGCTCCTGCGCGGCTGGCAGTTCGACGCGGACGGCCGCGTGACCGAGATGCCCGAAGACGCCAAGGCGTCCTTCCCGGATGAGGCCGAGCGGCTGGAGGCTCGCTACAACGAGCGCGCCAGCAAGGCCGCCGAGGAGGGCGCGCGCCGCGAGCAGGCGCAGGCCGCTCGCGACGCTGATCACGCCGGCCGCCAGGCCGCCATGCGCGACGATGGCCCGGTGCTCACCGCCATGCAGGCCGCCATGCAGCAGGCCCAGGCCGACCTGGCCAGCAAGGAAGAAGATGCCGAGGCCCCCGCTGCGGATACGTCCGCTGCGGAAGCGTCGGCGGCAGAAGCACCGGCGGCAGAAGCCCCAGCGGCCGAAGCCCCGGCGGACGAGGCGCCTGCCGCCTCGGAGCCCGCGGTTGAGGCTGCGACCGAGGCGCCGGCTGCTGAAGCCGCCACCGATGAGCCTGCCGCTGAAGGAGCGACCGAGGCCCCCTCGGACGCTGCCGAAGAGGCGGCAGCGGGGGCGGCTGAGGACGCAAAGGCCGAGGAATAGCGAGACCTCCTCGGCACTGCTCGGACGTTCAGGCGCGCCGGTTGGTATGATCCAACCGGCGCGTTTGTTTCAGTTGAATGCACGTGAGGTCCAGGTCCGGCGAGTGAGGAGGGCGGTGGATCCGCCATCCCGTGATTCGGCAGTCGCTGCCAGTGCTGGCCGAAGCCGGACTCTCCGAACAAGCGCCGGGTGACTCCCCCGCCCACATTGAAATGTTGCAGCCGCCTCGTGTCAGTGGACACGGGCTTCGTCACTGTCGCTACAGAGCGCAGCGAGGTCCTGTGCTAGCCTTGATACAGGGATGACGAACGGAGCCTGACATGGCCGACCGATTCGATAAGTTTACGGAACGCGCACGCCGCGTCCTGACACTCGCTCAGGAAGAGGCGCAGCGCTTCAACCATTCATACATTGGCACCGAGCACCTGTTGCTGGGCCTTGTCCGCGAGGGCGACGGCGTAGCAGCCAAGGTGCTCGGCAACCTCGGCGTGGAGTTGAACAAGGTTCGCTCCGCCGTCGAGTTCATCATCGGCCGCGGCGACCGCCAGGCCTCCGGAGAGATCGGCCTCACGCCACGCGCGAAGAAGGTCATCGAACTCGCGGTGGACGAGGCGCGCCGCCTGCAGCACTCCTACATCGGCACGGAGCACCTGCTCCTGGGCCTGGTGCGGGAGGGCGAAGGCATTGCCGCCGGCGTGCTGGAGAGCCTGGGTGTGAACCTGGAGCGGGTGCGTGCGGAGACGCAGCGTATCCTCGCCCAGTCGCAGCCGCAGGGCGGCCAGGGTGGCGGTGGTCAGGCCACCGCAGCCGGTGCCCGCGCGGTGCGGACGCCCACGCTGGACCAGTTGGGCGTGGACCTCACGGCCATGGCCCGCGCCGGGCAACTCGACCCGATCGTGGGCCGGGACCGCGAGATCGAGCGGGTCATCCAGATCCTCTCGCGGCGCACCAAGAACAACCCCGTGCTCATCGGCGAGCCGGGCGTTGGCAAGACGGCGATCGCGGAGGGCCTGGCCCACCGCATCATCTCCGGCGACGTCCCGGACACGCTCCTGGGCAAGCGCATGCTGACCCTGGACATCGGCCTCCTGGTCGCCGGTACGAAGTACCGAGGTGAGTTCGAGGAGCGCCTGAAGAAGGTCATCGAGGAGATCAAGTCCGCAGCCAACTGCGTCCTCTTCATCGACGAGTTGCACATGCTCGTCGGTGCGGGCGCCGCGGAAGGCGCCGTGGACGCGGCGAACATCCTCAAGCCGGCCCTCGCCCGAGGCGAGATCCAGGCGATCGGCGCGACCACGCTGGACGAGTACCGCAAGCACATCGAGCGGGACGCGGCGCTGGAGCGTCGCTTCCAGCCGGTGAAGGTGGACGAGCCCAACGTGGAGGACACCATCCAGATCCTGGAAGGCGTCCGCCCCGCGTACGAGGAGCACCACAAACTGCGCATCTCGGACGAGGCCGTGCGCGCGGCGGCTGAACTGTCGTCGCGCTACGTCTCCGACCGCTTCCTGCCGGACAAGGCGATCGACCTCATCGACGAGGCCGCCGCCCGCGTCCGCATCCGGCGGCACGCCACACCGCCCTCTGTCCGCGAGGTGCAGAGCGGCCTGGAGGCCATCCGGCGCGAGAAGGACCAGGCGATCGCGAACCAGCAGTACGAGTACGCCGCCGAACTGCGCGAGCGCGAGGTGCGCCTGCAGGCGCAACTCGAGGAACTCGAGCAGGAACTGGAAGAGCAGCGCGGGACCGACCAGCCGGTCGTGACCGAGGACGACATTCGTGACGTCATCTCCCAGTGGACGGGCGTGCCCCTGTCGCGCATCGCGGCGGAGGAGTCCAAGCGGCTGCTGGAGATGGAGCAGTACCTCAAGGAGCGCGTGATCGGCCAGACGGAGGCCATCGAGGCCGTCTCTCGGGCCGTGCGTCGCGCCTCTGCGGGACTGAAGGATCCGAAGCGCCCGATCGGCGTGTTCATGTTCCTGGGGCCCACCGGCACCGGGAAGACGTACACCGCCGAGATGCTGGGCGAGTTCATGTTCGGCTCGCGAGACAACATCGTGCGCATCGACATGTCGGAGTTCATGGAGAAGCACACGGTGTCCCGCCTGGTCGGGTCGCCTCCGGGCTACGTGGGCTACGACGACGGCGGGCAGTTGACGGACCTGGTGCGGCGCAAGTCGTACTGCCTGATCCTGCTCGACGAGATCGAGAAGGCCCACCCGGACGTCTTCAACATGCTGCTGCAGATCTTCGACGACGGGCACCTGTCCGACGCGAAGGGCCGCAAGGTGGACTTCCGGAACACGGTCATCATCATGACCTCCAACGTGGGCTCCGACCTCATCCGGAAGGACTCGCGCGTTGGGTTCCAGACCGCTTCTGACGAGGCGAAGACGGCGGAGGACGCCTACAAGCGCATGAAGTTGCGCGTGGAAGACGAGATGAAGCGCGTCTTCCGGCCGGAGTTCCTGAACCGCATCGACCAGGCCGTGGTCTTCCGGGCGCTACAGCAGGAGCACATCCGGCAGATCGTCAGCCTGGAACTCGCGGACCTGCGGACGAACCTGGCGGACAAGGGCATGGCGCTGGTGGTCGAGGATCGCGTCCTGGACCACCTGGGCGAGTCGGGCTTCGACCCGGTGTTTGGTGCACGGCCGCTGCGCCGCGTCATCCAGAACCAGTTGGAAGACCCGCTGTCCGATGCCGTCCTGCTCGGGACGTACGAGGACGGCGACGCCATCCGCGTCGACTTCGTGGATGGCGAGGTCACCTTCGACCGCGTGGTCGGCGAGACCGTCGCGCCCGAGGCGGAGGAGGCTGCGCTCACGTCCTAGTGAGGCCTGGAGCAATCACCAACGGCCGCCCGAGAGGGCGGCCGTTCTGTTTCTGAAACGCGCCGTCCAGCCTCGATCCCGGCCACGGCTAGCCCCAGCGCTCCGCGGCCCAGGACGCCCGTGGCTTCGGGGGCGCCTGCGCGGCGATCGCCTGGATTAGGCCGGCTGACAGGCACATGCCGACAAGCGCCGAGCCGCCCGTGGAGATGAACGGCAGCGGGATGCCGGTGGCCGGGAACAGCCGCGTGTTCACGCCCACGTGCATGCACGCCTGCAACACGATGATCGAGGTGAGGCCGGCCGCCACCATGCGTCCGAAGCGGTCCGGCGCGCTGATGGCCGCCTCCAGCCCCCGCCACGCGATTACGGCGTAGAGCGCGAGTACGAGGAGCGCCCCCAGCAGGCCCATCTGCTCGCCGATCTGCGCGAAGGCAAAGTCGGATGCCCTCGTGGCGACGCCGTCCAGGGCGGACGTCGCGCCGTCCAGGCCTCGTCCGGTGAGGCCGCCGCCGCCGAGGGCGATCTCCACCTGGCGGAGCGTGAAGCCGGAGCCCAGCGGGTCGCGTCCCGGGTCCAGGAACACGGCCAGGCGTTCGCGCTGGTAGTCCGGCACCGCCAGCGCGAAGGCAATGGGCAGCACCGACAGCACGAGGGCGCCCAGCCCGCCCAGGAGCCGCCAGGAGACGCCCCACGCGGCCACCAGCACCACAGCGGCCACTCCCAGCACCAGCGTGGTCCCCAGGTCCGGCTCGACCACGACGAGGGCCGTGGGCACGGCCACCAGCGCGAGCGCTGTGAGGGTGGCCTTCACGCCACCGTCGCGCTCGGCGGCATAGGCGGCCACCGCCACCACCACTGCGATCTTCGCGAACTCCGAGGGCTGCACGGTGACGCCGCCCCCGAGCGCGATCCAGCGTCGCGCGCCGTACTCGTCCGACCCCAGGGCGAGCACCGCAACCAGCGACAGCAGCGAGGCGACGTAGATGGCGGGCGCCAGTTGGCGCAGGACGCCGGCGTGCAGCCGGGAAGCCCCGAGCAGGACGAGGAGACCGACGCCGGCATAGAACAACTGGCGCCACGCCTCGTCGGAGAGCGCGCCGGGTGTCTCCATGGTGGCAGCGCGTACCATCAGCGTCCCCGCCGCCACGAGGCCGGCTACCGCGAGCAGCAGCCAGACGTCCGGCACCGCCCGCCGCGCCACGGCGAGGATCATCGGCGCGCCTCCACGCGGCTGCCCGATGCGTCTGGCGCGTCTGGCGCGTCCCGCTGCGCGAAGTAGGCCTCCAGGATCTCGCGGGCGACGGGGCCCGCGTGCGTGGCTCCCACGCCGTACTCCAGGAAGACCACCACCGCCACCTCGGGCTCGTCGTATGGCGCGTAGCCGATGTACCAGCCGTGCGTGTCGAACTCGCCGTCCGGGTAGGGCAGGCCGAACTCGGCCGTGCCCGTCTTGCCCGCGATGCGCTGTCCCGCCGGGCGGCCCGTCGCCGCCGTGCCGCCGTCCGCCGCGGCCGCCAGCATCCCCTCGCGCACCACGTCGTAGTGCGCTTCGGAGCCTTCGAGGCGCCCCGTGATGGCGGGCGGCAGCGCGTGGACCAGCCCACCCTCGCGCAGGCCGTGGACGATGCGCGGCTCCACCAGGCGTCCGCCGTTGGCGATGGCGGCGGTCATGACCGCCATCTGCAGCGGTGTCACCGTCAGGTAGCCCTGGCCGATGCTGTAGGGGTAGGAGTCGCCCAGCAGCCATTGCTCGCCGAACTCGGCCTCCTTCCACCGCCGGTCTGGCACCAGCCCGCTCGCCTCGCCGGGCAGGTCATACCCCGTCGGCCGGCCGAGGCCCGCCTTGCGCGACCACGCGGCCAGCACGTCCGGCCCCATGCCGACGAAGTCCTGGTACCCGCCGACCAGGTGGTAGAAGTACTCGTCCGAGGACCGCGCCAGCGCTCCGCGCATGTCCAGGTTGCCGTGGGCCATCCAGTCTCGGAAGACGTAGACCACGCCGGGGTTGTACTGGTCCGGGATGGTGATCGCGCCGCGGGAGAAGATGTGCGTGTTCGCCGTGGCGATCCCCTCCTCCAGCGCCGCCAGCGCCACGAGGGGCTTGTAGATCGATCCGGGCGAGCGCACCTCCATGTACGTGCGGTCGATGAGCGGCCGCGCCCGGTCCGTGAAGATGTCCGCGATCGCCTCGGAGTCTCCGTCCACGAAGAGGTTGGGGTCGTAGGAGGGTAGGGAGACCGAGGCGAGCAACTCGCCGGTGTGCACGTCCATCAGCACGGCGGCGCCCAGGGGGATGGGCGCCGGGCGCGCCTGCCCCGTGTTGTGGCGGACCACGGACAACCCGCGCTCCATGCCCTCCGCCAGCGCGGCCGCCGTCGCCCGCTGCAGTCCGAGGTCCAGCGACAGCACCAGGTCGGCGCCGGGCCGGGCGCCCAACTCGGCCAGCGGCTCCACCTCGCGGCCCTGCGGGTCGGAGAGGACCAGGCGGCGGCCGGGTTCGCCTCGCAGTGCGTCCTCGTACGCCGCTTCCACGCCCATCAGCCCGATCGAGCCGTCCAGCGGGTAGCCCTGCGCGATCAGCGCCTCCACCTCCTCCTCCGGGATGGACCCGACATAACCGAGGATGTGGGCGAGGCTCGCTTCGTCCGCGTACACGCGCGAGGGGCTGGCCACCACGCGCACACCGGGATGCCCCGCGGCGGATGCGCGCAGCGCGATCGCCTCCGCCTGGTCGAGGCCGTCCTTCACGAGGATCGGCGCGTACGGGTCGATCACGGCCAGGCGGCTGGTGGCGGCGGCTTCGAGTTCGGCGTAGGGGACGCCCAGGACTTCCTCCAGCCGCAGCAGGGCACGACGTCGCGCGTCCTCTGCGTCCGGGAGTTCGCCGGGGATGAGGTGGACGCGGAACTCCGGGGTGTTCCTGGCCAGCACCTCGCCGTGGCGGTCCACGATCAGGCCGCGCGGTGGCTCTACTTCGAGCAGGCGGGGCGCCAGGCCGTCGCCGTAGTCGGGCGGGATCACCGGGTCGAACCACTGCATGGCCGCCACCCGCACGCCGAGGACGGCGACGACGAAGAGGATGGCGCCCTGCATCACCCGCAGACGCTGGGCGGGGGTGAGCGTCACGCGAACAGGCTCCGCTCCCGCCGTCGTAGCGGCCAGAACGCCAGCATCGCGACCGCGGCGAGCCCCGCGCTGCCGAGGCCGGTCGCCAGTAACGAGGGACTGCTCGCCGGCAGGTCGGTCGCAAGGCCGGCGGCCACTGCCAGCACCACGGCGTACGACATGGCCCCGAGCGCCGCGACGCCCGTCGCGATGCCGAGCCGGCGGCCGAAGCCGGTGACGCGCGGACGGATGCGCGCCGCGCCCACCGCAGCCAGCGCCGGCGCGGGAAGTAGCGCGAGGAGGAACCAGCCCATGCGCTCCTCGGACGCCGCGCCCAGCACGACCGCGGGGAGGAGGATGGCGGGCCAGATCTCCGGGCAGCCCTCGTGGTCGCCCGTCCCGCCGCGGGTGACCGCCCACGCCGCGATCAGGGCCACTGGCAGTACCGGCGCCGCTAGCGGGTCGCGCACCAGGGCTGTCGCGATCGCCGCCTGCACCGGCGCGACGAGCAGCAGGAGGAGCAGGAGGAGGAGGGTCATGGGGCCGACTCGTCACTCGCGGTCGGGGCCGCGGCCGCAGTCGGAGCGGCGAGAGCGTCGTCCGAGGCCTCGCCCAGGGCGTCGTCCAGCACGGCGCCGGGCTGGAAGCCGGTCATGATCAGCACCTGTTCCACGCGGTCCAGGTTGGCGAGCGGCGCGACGACGATCGACTGGAACAACTCCTGCTTGCGGGCCTCCACTTCCGCGACGCGTCCCACGAGTAGCCCGGGCGGCAGCAGCCCGCCGAGGGCGCTCGTCAGGACCACGTCGCCGGCCGCCACCTTCGTGTCCACGGAGACGAAGTCCAGGCGCAGGCCCTCGCCCGTACCCACGAGTGATCCCGCCGTGCGCGAGGACTGGAGGAGCGCCGCGATCGCGGAGTCGCGGTCCGTGACCAGGCGCACGCGCGAACGGCCGGTGTCCACCTCGGTGACGATGCCCACCAGGGTCGCCCCGGCGCCCATCACCGGCTGGCCCGGCCGCACGCCGTCTCTGCTGCCGGCGTTCAGCACCACGCTCTGCCGGCCGGGGGCGGGGTCGCGCAGGATCACTGTGGCGGTCACCGTCTGCCCGGCGTCCGCGCCCACGCTCTCCACCAGCGCTCGCGCCTGTTCGAGGGCGATGCGGCCTTCGCGGAGCGCGGCCAGGTCCGCCTCCGACCGTGCGAGGGCCTGCCGCAGCGCCGCGTTCTCCTGTGACAGTTCGTCGATCTGGCCGGCGTGCAGCACCACGTCAGTGACCGGCCGCAGCATGTCTCGCACAGCGCCCACGGCGGGCGCCACGGCCGAGCCCACGCGCGCTTCCACTTCGGCGGCCAGGGGGAGCGGCGAGAGCGCGAGCAGCATGATGGCGGTCGCCAGCAGCGCGGTGAACCAGGCGGCGTTGCGCGCGCCTACCACCGTGCGGCCACCCACCGTGCGACCACCCGCCGGGCGGGATCAGTCGGACGAGAAGGCGTCGCGCCCGTACGTCGGAGGGGGCGCGGCGTCACGAGGGCCTCGTTCCTCCGCTAGCGCGGCCGCTGGCGGCTGGCTACGGCGGCCTGCACCTTCTGCAGCGTGTCGGCCTCTTCGAGCGCCCCGGCGCAGCCGCGGACGACGGTGCGGAGGGGATCCTCGGTCACGTAGACGGGGAAGCGCGTCTCCATGGCCACCTTGCGGTCCAGGCCGCGCAGCAGCGATCCGCCGCCGGTCATCGCGATGCCGTGCAGCATCAGGTCCGCCACCAGTTCCGGCGGCGTGGTCTCGATGGTCGCGCGGACGGTGCGCACGATCTCGTTGACGACGGGGGAGAGGGCGTCCCGCACCTCCACGGTGGAGATCTCCACGGACTTCGGCAGGCCGGTCGCCAGGTCGCGTCCGCGCAGGTCGATGGTCCACTCGTCGTCCAGGGGGTAGGCGGAGCCCGCCTCGATCTTGACGCCCTCGGCCGTGCGTTCGCCGATCAGCATGTTGTGGACCTGGCGCGCGTAGTCCACCACGGCGGCGTCCATCGCGTCGCCGGCTGCGCGCACGGACTGTGCCCGCACGATGCCGCCGAGCGCGAGCACGGCCACCTCGGTGGTGCCGCCGCCGATGTCGATCACCATCGATCCGGCGGCGTCCATCACGGGCAGGTCGGAGCCAATGGCGGCAGCCATCGGTTCTTCGATCAGGTAGCAGGCGCGGGCGCCGGCGGCCATGGCGGCGTCGTGCACCGCGCGTTTCTCCACCTCTGTGGCGCCCGACGGGATGCCGACGACGACTCGTGGCTTGGGGATGCCGAGGCCGAAGCGCTCGTGCACCTGGCGGATGAAGTACTGGAGCATCTTCTCCGTGACGGCAAAGTCAGAGATGACGCCGTCGCGGAGGGGACGGACCGCGATGATCGAGGCGGGCGTGCGCCCGACCATACGCTTCGCCTCCGCGCCAATGGCGAGGACGCGCTTGGTCACTCGGTCGATCGCCACCACGGACGGCTCGTCGATGACGATGCCGCGTCCCCGCACGCTGACGAGCGTGTTGGCGGTCCCGAGGTCAATGGCGATGTCGTGCGAAAACATCCCCAGGAAAGAGGAAAGCGGATTGATCACGAAGGATCGACCTCAACTGGGGGGAGAAGGCCGCGTTGCGCATGTCGCCTGGGGAACGACGTAGCGAGTATAGGGAGCGGCGCTCAGCCGCGGCAACCTCGCACGTGGTGTGGCGGTAGGATCGCGCGTCTACATGTCCGCCAGGCCGCGGAGGGCCCAGCCCGCCGCGAAGGAGACGCTGGCCGCCAGGCCACCCAGCGCCAGGGTCTCCAGGCCGTCCACCCACCAGCGGCGGTTCACCAGCCGGCTCTTGTACGCGCCGATGGCGAAGAAGGCGATGCCGGTGAGGGCGATGGAGACGAGGAACGTGTCGTAGCCGCCAATGTTGAGGGACTGCATGACGAACGGCAGGATGGGGATCAGTCCCACCAGGAGGAACGCGAGGAACGTGGACATCCCCGCCATCACGGGGTTCGGTCCCTCCAGTCCGATGCCGTGCTCCTCCACCAGCATGGTGTCCACCCAGCGGTCGGCGTCGGAGGTGATGACGTCCACCACCTGCTCCAGCAGTTCGCCCTCGAAGCCCTTGGCGGCGTAGATCTGACGGACCTCCTCGCGCTCGCCCTCGGGGACTTCCAGGATCTCCAGGTGCTCCTCGCGGCGCAGTTGCTCGCGCCGCTGGTCTTCCGAGCGCACACCGAGGTAGTTGCCGACGCCCATGCTGAGGCCGTCCGCGAGCAGGTTCGCCACGCCCAGGACCACCACTACGCCGCCCGGCAGGCTCGCACCGATGGAGCCGGCGACCACCGCGAACGTCGTCACCCCGCCGTCGATCCCGCCGAGGACGGCGTCGCGCAGGTAGGACTGCTCGCGCTCCTGGTTCAGGCGTTCGGCGATTGCTTCGGCGGAGTGATCGCGTTCGTGGGCGGGGGTGTTCTTGTCCTGGATTGCCATGCTGGGAGCATAGCCAGTTCCCGGAAAGCGCGACTCGGCGAGGCGAAGGCGGGTGCTGTGCCGGGGCTATCGTCCGCTATTCGCCCTCGCTCCATCCCAGGTCGCGTAGACGCTGGATGAACTCGTCCTCGTCCAGGATCTCCACGCCCAGCGCCTCGGCCTTGTCACGCTTGGAGCCGCCGCCCTCGCCGGCAAGCACGAACGAGGTCTTGCGGGAGACGGCGCCGCTGACCTTGCCGCCCAGGCGCTTGATCAACTCCTCCACCTGGTTGCGGGACCACTGCTCCAGCGACCCCGTGGCCACAATGGAGAGGCCCTCCAGGATGCCGCCGCGGGCGGAGACGTCCTCGTCCATGCGCAGGCCGGCGGCGGCGAGGCGGTCCACCTGCGCCTGGTATTCCGGGTCCTGGAAGTACTGGTGCACCGCCTCCGCCACGATCGGGCCCACGTCCGGGACGGACTGGATCTCCTCCAGGCTGGCGTTGCGGAGCGCCTCCATGCTGCCGAAGTTCAGGGCCAGCGCACGCGCCGTCTCGCTGCCCACGTGGCGGATGCCGAGGGCGATGAGGAGGCGATGGAGCGGCTGCTGCTTGCTCCGCTCCAGGCCCTCGAACAGTGCGTCCAGTGTCTTCTCGCCGATCTTCTCCACGGCCAGCAGTTCCTCGCGCCGGGCCGGGAGGTCGTAGAGGTCGGCCAGCGAGGTGACGAAGCCCTGCTCCACCAGCATGGCGGAGCGCTGCTCGCCGAAGCCCTCGATGTCCAGCGCGCCGCGGCTGGTGAAGTGTTCGATCTGGCGCGCCAGTTTCGTGGGGCAGTTGCGGTTGGGGCAGTAGTACGCGGCCTGCTCCGGATCCTTGTGCACCGCCGTGCCGCACACCGGGCACTCCGAGGGCATCTCGAAGACCGGCGGGTCGCCCTTCCGGCGGGCGAGCACGGGGCCGACGACCTGAGGGATGACGTCCCCCGCGCGCTGGACGATCACGTCGTCGCCGGCGCGGATGTCCAGTTCGCGGATGTGGTCCAGGTTGTGCAGCGTGGCCATGGACACGGTGGCCCCACCCACGAACACCGGTTCGAGGACTGCGAAGGGCGTGAGCACCCCCGTGCGTCCCACGGAGACCTGGATCTCCCGCAGGCGGGTCACGGCCTGCTCCGCGGGGAACTTCCAGGCGGTGGCCCAGCGGGGCTCCCGGCCGACGGCGCCCAGCACGCGCTGGGTGGTGATGTCGTCCACCTTCACCACCACGCCGTCGATCTCGTAGTCCAGCGTCTCCCGGCGCTCCACCCATGCCTCGCAGAAGAGCGAGACCTCCCCCGTGGAGTGGAAGATCTCGGTCAGTGGGTTGGTGGGGAAGCCAAGGCTCTTCAGCCACTCGATGGAGCCGGAGTGCGTGCTGGCCGGGCGCTCGCCCTCCACCCAGCCGAGTTGGTAGACGAACAGGTTGAGGCGCCGCGACGCCGTGATGCGCGAGTCCAACTGGCGCAGCGAGCCTGCGGCCGTGTTGCGTGGGTTCATGTACAACTGCTCGCCGGCCTCGGCGCGCTGTTCGTTCAGGCGGACGAACTCCGCCTTGGACATGTACACCTCGCCGCGCACCTCGAACGCGGCGGGCAGCGTGTCCGGATCCGCGTCCAGCACGAGGGGAAGCGTGCGGATCGTGCGCAGGTTCTGGGTGATGTCCTCGCCTCGGAACCCGTCGCCGCGGGTGGCGCCGCGCTCGAAGCGTCCATCCCGGTAGACGAGCGAGATCGCGAGGCCGTCGATCTTGGGCTCGCAGACGAGGGTGAAGTCGTCGCGCTCGGCCAGGCGCACCATGCGCTTCTCCCAGGCGAAGAGTTCCTCGCGGTCGAAGACGTTCGAGAGCGAGAGCATCGGTTCGCGGTGCTCAACGACCGCGAAGCCCTCCGCCGCCTGCCCGGCCACGCGCTGGGTGGGGGAGTCCGGCGAGAGGAGTTCCGGGAACTCCTCCTCCAACTCGCGCAACTCGCGCATCAGTGCGTCGTACTGGGAGTCGCCGATCTCGGGCTGCGCCAGGACATAATACTTATAGTCATGGTCGCGGATCTGGGTTCGGAGCGCGTCCACGCGTCCGCGGGCGGCCTGCAGCGCTCGCAATTCGTCCTCGTGCTCCTCGGCCTGCGTGGTGGTGGCCGGAGCGGAGGCGCCGCGCGCGGGCTTGGGGGGGCGGGAATCGGCGGACTTCGCCATGCCTCGAGTATACGGGGGAGCGCGCCCGCGGCCCGCCGGCAAACGTCACCGAGCCGCAGGACGGCGAGGCAACGTGCCGGCAACGAAGGACGGCGAGAATCACCGAGACGAGCGAGGGATCCGCAGCGCCTCGGACGGACGAGGCGACATGACGTAATGAACCCCCGGGGTACACTGGTGATGACGCTACCCGAGAGACCCTGGGTGCTTCAGGGGACGCTTGTGGCGCCCTGATTGGGTGTGGTGAACACAGCATGGACCTGGTGATTGTCGACTACGGCGCGGGCAACCTCCGCAGCGTGGCGCGTGCCGTGGCGCATGCGGGCGTGGAGCCGCGCATCACCGCCGTCCCCGCGGAGGTCGCCGCTGCGAGGGCACTCATCCTGCCGGGCGTGGGCGCGGCTGCGGACACCATGGCCAACCTGAGGCGCTCGGGGCTGGACGGGCCCATCCTGGACTACATCGCCTCCGACCGCCCGTTCCTCGGCGTGTGCATGGGGCAACAGGCCCTGTTCGACGTCTCCGAGGAGGGCGGCGAGCACCCGTGCCTGGGCGTACTGCCTGGCCGCATCGTGCGCTTCCCGCGCGGGATGACCGTGCCGCACATGGGCTGGAACACCGTGGAGATGCGCGTGGACCACCCGGTCTTCGAGGGCATCCCGGACGGTTCGTACTTCTACTTCGTGCACTCGTACCACCCGGCCCCAGCCGACCCCTCGGTCGTCCTCGGGGAGACGGAGTACGAGGGCGTGCGCTTCGCCTCGGTGGTGGGGCGGGACAATGTGGTGGCCACGCAGTTCCACCCGGAGAAGTCCGGGCGGACGGGGCTGCGGCTGTATTCGAACTTCATTCGCCTGGCGAAGGAACGTGGTTCCATCGCCCCGGTGGAGGCCGGCGCCCGCTAGGGGGCCCCTGCCGTCAGGAAAGGGCCAGGTTTTTGGAGATCATTCCGGCGATCGATGTCCTGGGTGGCAAGTGCGTGCGTCTGGCGCAGGGCGACTACTCCCGTGAAACCGTCTTCAGCGACGACCCGGTGGCCATGGCGGTGCGGTGGGCCTCGCAGGGGGCGGATCGCATCCATGTGGTGGACCTGGACGGCGCGCGGACGGGCGTCCGCTCCAACGCGAAGGTCATCTCAGACATCGTGGACTCGGCCAGTTGCGCCGTGCAGACCAGCGGCGGCATCCGCACCGTGGAGATGGTGCGGGAGATGCTGGACGCCGGCGTGAACCGCGTGGTGATCGGCACCGGGGCCGTGAAGGATCCCACCTTCCTCCGCGAGTCCATCGCGGTGGCGCGTGACCGCCTGGTGGTCTCCGTGGACGCGCGGGAGGGCAAGGTCAGCCTGGAGGGCTGGACGGAGTCCACGGACCTGGACCCCCTCCAGTTCATCGAGCACATCTCCGCCATGGGCGTGGAGCGCATCGTCTACACGGACATCCTGCGCGACGGCGTGACGGACGGCCCGAACTTCGAGATGTACGAGCGGCTGACCTCCGCCACCTCCGTCAAGGTCATTGCCGCTGGCGGCGTGGGCAGCGTGGAGGATATCCAGCGCCTGGCCGACTGCGGAGTGGAGGGCGCGATCGTTGGGCGCGCGCTCTACACCGGCGACATCCGCCTGCCCGAGGCGCTGGCCGCCGCGGTCTAGCAGCGGTCCACCCGAGAGGCCTTGCCATGCTCACTCGCCGCATCATCCCCTGCTTTGACGTGGACAACGGCCGCGTGGTGAAGGGCGTGTCCTTCGTCGAACTGCGTGACGCCGGCGACCCCGTGGAACTGGCGGCGAAGTACGACCGCCAGGGTGCGGACGAACTCGTGTTCCTCGACATCACCGCCTCGTCCGAGGCGCGCACGAGCGTGTACGACATCATCCGCGAGACTGCGGACCAGGTGTTCATCCCGCTCACCGTGGGGGGCGGCGTGCGGTCCGCGCAGGACGTGCGCATGATGCTGGAGTGCGGCGCGGACAAGGTCTCCATGAATACCGCCGCCGTGGAGCGCCCCGACCTGATCGAGGAAGGCGCTCGGGGCTTCGGCTCGCAGTGCATCGTGGTGGCGGTGGACGCCAAGCGCACGGGTTCGGAGACGTGGGAGGTCTTCACCCACGGCGGCCGCACCGCCACCGGCCGTGACGCCGTGGAGTGGGCGCGCGAGGCCGTGGAGCGAGGCGCCGGCGAACTGCTGGTGACTTCCATGGACTCGGACGGCCACCAGGACGGCTACGACATCCCCCTCCTGCAACGCATCACTAGCGCCGTGGACGTGCCCGTGATCGCCTCGGGCGGGGCGGGCAAGCCGGAGCACCTCTACGACGCGCTGATGGAGGGAGGGGCCTCCGCCGTGCTCGCCGCCTCGATCTTCCACTTCGGCACGTACGACATTCCCTCGCTCAAGGCCTACCTGGCCGGACGAGGCGTCCCCATGCGGCCGGTCGATGCGCCCGAGGCGCCCGACGCGGCTTCCGGAGCCTAGCAAGCGAGACCGTCCGTGCCGCCTGCCTCCCGAGCCCCCTACGCCATCACGCACATCTTCTTCGACGTAGACGGCACGCTCGTGGACTTCCGCGCTTCGCTTCGCGCTGGCCTCGAGGCGGCGGCGACGCTGCTCTCGGAGCGCACCGGCAGACTTGTCACCCCCGCCGTGCTCACGGAGACGCGCGACCGCTTCTACCAGCAGGGGCGGGAGCGACGCACCCTGACGGAAGTGCGCGCCGCCTCGTTCCAGCAGGTGCTTGCGGAACGCGGCGTCACGGATCCGGACGCCGCTGCCGAGGCCTCGCGCGTGTTCTACGAGGCGCGGGACGGCGCGCTGGCCGCCTACGACGACGTGGTGGAACCGCTCCGCGTCCTGCGCGAGCGCGGCTTCCGCCTGGCCACGGCAACCAACGGCAACGCCGCCCTCATGCGCACGCCCGTCATGGACCTGATGCACGTCCTCTTTGGCGCGGAGGAGGCCGGCCTGGCCAAGCCACACCCCGCCTTCTTCGAGGCCGCCCTGGCGAAGGCCGGCGCGGAGACCTCGCGCTCCCTCATGGTGGGGGACCGCATCGACAACGACGTGGCGCCCGCCCTCGCCGCCGGCATGCACGGCGTGCTGCTGGACCGCGAGGGCACCGTGGACACGTCCGCGGACCCGGGGATGCCGGTCATCCGCAGCCTGCGCGACCTGCCGAGCATGGTGGTGCTGCCGGACGGCCCTTAGCGCCGCGTGAAGTGCACGCCCAGGTCAGGCTCCGGGCGGTCGAAGGGGCGGTAGTCCGCGCTGGGGTGGCCGAGCGCCACGAAGGCCTGCGGTTGCCACGCCTCGTCCAGGTCGAGTGCGCTTCGGACGGCGTCCTGCGCGTAGAGCGGCGCGGAGATCCAGAAGGCGCCCAGGCCGCGCGAGGCGGCGGCGAGCAGGATGTTCTGCAGCGCCGCGCCGAAGGAGTGCTGCGCCAGCCCCCATTCCGCCCGCGCGCGGCGGTCGTCCTGGTACACGCGCAGGCCGTCCGCCACAAGGCAGCCCAGCAGCAGCGTGGGTGCGCCCTCGACCTGGCGGCGAGAACGGGCCAGGGCGCGGTCCTGCTGCGCCACGGGTACCCCATCACGGTCCAGGTCGGCCCGCCACGCCTCGCCCATCGCCGTCGCGAGTGCGGAGCGTCGCTCCGGCGAGACCTCCACGAAGCGCCACGGCTGCGTGTGGTGTGGCGCCGGAGCGGTGCAGGCCAGGAGCACGAGCGCCTCGACCTGCTCGGGCGGCAGGGGAGGCCCCTCCAGGCCGCGGATGGAGCGCCTCGCGCGGATGGCGTCCTCGATCGGCCGGGGGGCGGGGGTGTCAGTCATCGCGTGCTCCGTTCACCGGGAGGGGCAGGTGCTCCAGGAGTGCCGTGGTCGCCTCGCCTACGCGGTCCCACACCCGCGCCAGGTCTTCCAGCGTGTCCACGTCGTGCCGCAGGTCCGGCAGGCGGCCGAGCGAGGTGCGCACCCCGGCCGCATGGCCGGCCTGGATGTGTCGCTGTGCCGAGTCCGGCCCGAACGCGGGGAGGATCACGTCCGGCGGCGTCAGGCCCAGCGCCAGCGTGCCGCCGTCGTCCGCCGCCAGCACAGACACCCCGGGTTCCTCGAGCGCGTTGAGCAGTGTGGCGATCGCGGTGGGGGTGGCGTGGGGCAGGTCGCCCGGCAGCACGAGGGCCGCCTCCGCACCGCCGACGGCCTCCAGCGCCATGGTCACCGCCTCGTTGTAGCCGGTGCCGCCGTCCCGGATCACCTGCGCCCCGTGGTCTCGCGCGATGGGGTCGTAGACCGCGTCCGCGCTCACGACGACGACGCGGCCGCGCCACACTTCGCGCACGGCCGACAGCAGGTCGTCCAGCATGGCGATGACCAGCGAGCGACGCATCCCGGCATCCAGGCCAGCGCCCAGGCGGCTCTTCGCGCGGCTCGCGTCCTGCACCGCCACGATCACCACGTAGTCCGCGCCCGTGTGGCCGGACGTGTCGGCAGCCGTCACGCCGGCAGCCCGTCCGCGTCGAAGCCGGCCGCCGCCAGGACGTTGCGCGCCACGCGCTCGCGGCCCTCGTCTCCGGTCATCATCGTGTCCACGGCCAGCGCGTCCATGCCCAGCGCGCGCACCTCCGACAGCAGCGCCTCGTCTACCGCGTCCAGCACGAACAGATCCACGAGCCCTCGATAGAGCGAGGCGACGGCGAGCGCGGAGACCTCGTGCCCCAGCGAGCGCAGCATGTCCGCCGCGGGGCCCTTCACCGCCGCGCCACCCACGATGGGGGAGACGGCCACGCGCCTGGCGTGCGCGTCCGCCAGCGTCTGGCGTACGCCGGGCACGAGCAGCAGCGGTCCAATGGAGACGAAGGGGTTGCTGGGCGCGATCACCACCAGGTCCGCCTCGCCAATGGCGCGCAGCACCCCGGGCGCCGGGCGGGCGGCGTCCGCGCCCGGGAAGTCGAAGCCCAGCACGTCACCCTGCGCGCGGCGGCGTACGAAGTAGTCCTGGAAAGAGAGGTCGCCCTCCGCCGTGCGGATGATGGTGGGATGCGGGTCGTCCGTCACGGGCAGCACGGTGACGCCCACCCCGCGCGCCCTCGCGAGGGCCGCCGTGCTCTCGGTCAGCGTGCCGCCGTTCAGGAGACGCGCCGTGCGCAGCAGGTGTGTCGCCAGGTCGCGGTCGCCGATGGTGAACCAGGCGTCGCCGCCCAGCGCGCGGAGTTCGTCCAGCACCACCGTGGTGTCGCCTCGGACGCCCCAGCCGTGCTCGCCCTCCTCGCCCGCCAGCGTGTAGAGCACGGAGTCGATGTCAGGCGAAACGTGGAGGCCGTGCCACGTCAGGTCGTCGGAGACGTTGCAGATCGCGGTGATCGAGGTGGGATCGACCACGCGCTGCAGGCCGGCGAGAAACCTCGCGGCGCCAATCCCCCCGGCCAGCACGGTGATCTTCACGCCGGTCATCCTAGCGTGACGGCGCGTCAGCGGGCAGGGCGCCGGAACTACCCCGGGCCTATCGAGGCGCCACCGGTTCGGACGACATCTCCGCGCCGCCCTCCAGGCTGGGCTCGGTGCCTTCGACCTGCGCAAGCAGCACGGCGGCGGGGGTGAACCCGCGGTTCACGGTCACCAGTTGGCCCTGGCGGTCATAGACGGCGGTGGTGGGCACGGAGAGCACGCCGTACTCGTCCGCCAGCGAGCGTTCTTCCACGGCGTCGTGCCGCTCGACGACCAGGTCCTGCACGCGCTGACGGAGGGCCGCCATCGCCGGTTCCTGCTGCGCCTTGCAGACGACGCACGTCCGGGTGGTGAAGTAGACGATGCGAGGCGCCACCGCGCGTCCCGCGCCCGCGATCGCCGGCACGGACTGGCGCAGGCGCACCTCGATGCGTGCGTTGCGCGCCTCGTACCAGCGCCTGCCGAGGGCGATGGCGACGGTGAGGAGGGCGATCACCGTTCCGGCGACCAGGAGGCGTTCCAGCATGTGTCAGGGCGTCTCGGCTACGCGCTCAGGACGCGGTGCGCGTGCTGGCGATCGAGGAGGGCAGCAGGCCGCGGCGGTCCAACTGGAAGTAGACAAAGCACCCGGCGCAGAACTGCACCGTGAGGTTCACGAACGCCAGCGCCGCCACCAGCCAGGTCAACACCCACCCCAGTGCCACGGCGCCGCCGACGAGGGCGGCGAACGCGGCGAACAGGAACACCGAGCCCATCGCCTGCGCGAACTGGTGCGGCATGGGGTCCTCGATGTGGACGTTGGCCGGCAGGATGCCCGCCGGCTTCAGGATGCGTCGGTGTACCTGCTTGAACAGCGCCAACCCCTCGTGCAGCGTGCCCAGCGACATGACGAGGGCGGTCCCCAGCACCACCCAGCGGCCGGCCTCCGTGCCCAGCAGGAACGCGAGCACGCTCAACCCGACGATGAACGCCTGGTTGGTACGGAGCGTGTTGCGGTCAACACGGTAAGGGGACGTGGGGGCAGTGGTGGTCATCGCGAGGCCTCCTGGCGTGCGCGCGTACGGCGGAGTCGACTCGTGAACTCGCTAGCGTTAGTCAGCGAACTTGAGTGACTTAGTCAGGATTATAGCGCGCGCGTGATAGGTGGCATGGGACGAAAGTCAGTCTTCAGTTCCGGCGGGCCAGCGCCTTCGACGCACCAGGGCAATGCGAAGGCCGGCGCCGGAGTCCGCATCAGGCGGAGTCCGCATCAGGCGGAGTCCGCATCAGGCGGAGTCCGCATCAGGCGCGTGGCCTAGCCTTCCTGTTCCGCCGCCATCGTCTCGTCCAGCGCGCGGATGGCGACCTGGATGTGCTCGTCGTCCGGGAGGCGGGTGGTGAGCCGTTGCAGGGCGATGTTGCCCGCGAAGAGCAGTCGCACCACCGGCCACCCCTGGTGGAAGCCCGCGAACCGGATCGCTTCGTAAGAGACCGCAGCCACCACCGGCACCAGCACCAGGCGGGAGGCGATGCGCCACCAGAGCGGGTCCGTCCCCACAAACGCAAACACGACGATCGAGACGAACGCGACCGTCAACAGGAAGGAGGTGCCGCAGCGCGGGTGCTCCTTCGGGTAGCGGCGCACGGCGGGCACCGTCAGGTCGCGGCCGTCCTCGTACGCGGCGATCGCCATGTGTTCCGCGCCGTGGTACTGGAATACACGCCGCACGTCGTCAGAGCGACCGATGAGCCAGATGTAGCCCAGCAGCAGCAGCAGCCGGATGCCGCCCTCAATGCCCAGGACGACCCACTGCGGGAGCACCCCGTCCAGCCAGGCCGTGACCAACACTGGCCCCACGAAGAACGCGGTGACGGCGATCGACATGCTGACCACCATGAACGCGATCTCGCCGCGTGTGAGCGTGGCTGGCTCGCCGTGCTCGTCCACCGCGCCCGTGGCGATGGCGGAGGACCACGTGAGGGCGCGCGCGCCGAGCACCATGGTCTCGAAGAGCACCAGGATGCCGCGCAGCAACGGCACCCGGCGCAGCGGCCCGGTGTGGAGGCCGCCCAGTTGGTCCGAGCGCGTCTGGATGTCGCCGTCCGGACGCCGCACCGCGATCGCCATCGCGCGGGCGCCACGGATCATGACGCCCTCGATGACCGCCTGGCCGCCATAGGTAGGAGAGGGCGTCTGGCTCACCTCGTCAGGGTAGGTGCACACCCGTCCGGGGACGAGGGCGGGGCGACGGGGTGCGCTCGTGGGCGGCGGCACGACGGCCGTGATCGAAGGAGGGCGGCCCATGGGCCGCCCTCCTGATGTTCGACGTGCGCCCTGGTTACGAGGGCTTGTTGTAGCGGCGGCGGAAGCGCTCCACGCGACCGGCCGTGTCCACAATGCGCTGCTCGCCCGTGAAGAACGGGTGGCAGACGGAGCAGACGTCCAGGTGCATCGAGGGCAGCGTGGACCGGGTCTCCCAGGAGTTTCCGCAGGAGCAGGTGACCGTGGCGGTCACGTACTCGGGGTGAATGTCAGCCTTCATGTGTCCTCCGTATCCGAGGTGGCCCAGTTGCCCCTCGAACGGTGCGATGCGTGATTGATTGGTAGCAGCGCCGGGCGGTGAGGCCTCGACCCAGCCGAGACTAAGCCTCGAGCGGGACGATGGAGACGCGCTTGCGGCGGCCCTTGGCGTGGGGGGAGAACCGCACGGTGCCCTCCACCTTGGCCCACAGCGTGTGGTCGCGGCCCACGCCCACGTTCTCGCCCGGGTGCATGCGCGTGCCGCGCTGGCGGACCAGGATCGAGCCGGCGGTCACGACCTGGCCGTCGTGGCGCTTCACGCCCAGGCGTTGCGCTGCGGACTCGCGTCCGTTCTTGGTCGATCCGCCGGACTTCTTGTGAGCCATCTGGTTGCCGTCCTGTTCCTGTCTCGCGCCTCGCCGATGTCCCCCGGGGTGTTGAGGTGAAGCGGTCGCCTAGCCGGCGCTGATGCCGGTGATGAGCACGCGGGTCTCCTGCTGACGGTGCCCCAGCATGCGCTTCTGGCGCGTCTTGTTCTTGTACTCGAAGAAGATGACCTTCTTCGCCTGGCCCTGCGACTCCACGCGACCGGTCACGGACGCGCCGGCGACGGTGGGCGCACCCACCCTGGTGTCGCCCTCGCTGCCCACGAGGAGCACGTCCTCGAAGGTGACGTCCGCACCCTCGTCGGCCTCGAGCAGTTCGACGGCGATGCGATCGCCTTCCTGCACGCGGTACTGCTTTCCGCCGGTGCGGATGATTGCGAACATCACGGTCTCCCACGTTGCGGGGTAGGGGCTGTTGAGGTGACACCCGAGCGCCTGGTAGACGCCGGGAGTCCGGAAACACTGAGTCTAGAAAGACCTTTGCCCACGATCAATCCGCCGGCAGGCAGCGGACACGGGCGACTCTGCTCAGGCCTCGCTCTACCATTATGGCACAGCCACGTCCCCGGCAGGAGTCCCCGCTGGATCTCTTCGACATAATCACGGCGCCGTACGACGCTCTCAACTGGGTCACGGACCTCCTGTTCGTGACCGTGAACCGCCTTTTCCAGGAGTTTGGCACCCCGATCGTCTTCATCTCCGCGCTGGTGGAGGCCACGATCGCGCTGGGCGTGGTGTTCCCGGGCGTGCTGATGATGTTCCTGGGCGGGGCCGCCGCCTCGCAGGGGAACGCCAGTGTGCTGGTCGTCTTCTCCGCTGCCGTGCTGGGCACCATGATCGGCGACACGGTCTCGTACGCCGCCGGGCGCTGGGGTGGCGACCGGCTGCAACGTACGCGCCTGGGCGGATCGCTGCGGATGGGCGCGCAGTTGATGACCGGCCGCGCGAGGTGGCTCATCCCCTTCTACCACCTGCACAGCGTGACGCGTGCCGTGGGCCCCTTTGGTTCGGGGGCACTGCGCATCCCCGTGCGTGTCTGGGCGCCGCTGGACTACCTGGGCGCGGTGATCGCCAACGCCGTCTGGGTGGGTGGAGGCTTCCTCCTGGGCACCGCCGTGCTCACGGAGGACGGCAAACTGGAGGAACACCCGGCCATCCGCCTGGGCCTGGCGGCCGCCGCCACAGCCTGGTTCCTCGTCATGCGGGAGACCATGCAGCGCCGCATCCGGTCCATCCGCGAGCGCGAAGCACGGGAGGCCGAGGCGCGCGCCGCGCTCGACCTCGATGCCCCCGAGTCGCCCGAGTCGCCCGGCGCGGGGGCGGCGGCTCCGGTGGAGGTTGCGGACTAGCGGTCGACCGCACCTGGTTTTACCGCACGAAGGCTCTACCGCACGAAGGCTCAGGGGCAACGATACGAAGAGGCCCCGCGCGAGCGGGGCCCCTTCGACCTCACGGGATGCCGGGACTCCCGAGTCGTCCTAGTCGGCGTTGCCCTGTCCCCACGCGAGGCCGGGGCGGCCCTGCGGGGCCTCTTCCTCGGCCTCCTCCACGGTGGCGGCAGGGGCGGGGGCGCCGCCGGTGGGCGGCTGGAGTGTCTCCAGGTCGGCGGGGAGCGGACGGCCGTCCGTCGGGCCCAGGATGCGTAGCAGTTCGTCGCCCTCCACCGTCTCCACCTCGATCAGGCGGGCGGCCAGGGTGTCCAGGGCGTCGCGGTGCTGCGTGAGAACCTGGCGGCAGCGTTCGTGCGCTTCGTCAATGATGCGACGCACTTCGTCGTCGATCTCCTCGGCGGTGCGTTCGGAGTAGTCGCGTTCTTCCGAGATGTCGCGCCCCAGGAAGACCATGGACTGACGCTTGCCGAAGGTGCGCGGCCCCAGGCGAGAGGACATGCCCCACTGCGTGACCATGCTGCGCGCGATCTGCGTCACCTTGCCGATGTCGTCGTGGGCGCCGGTGGTCATCTGGCCGAAGACCATCTCCTCCGCCACGTGGCCACCCAGCGACATGGTCATCATCGCCTCGTAGTACGAGCGGTCCTGGAGCCGTCGGTCGTCCGAGGGCAGAGAGCGGGTGAAGCCGCCCGCCATGCCGCGGGCCACGATGGTGACCTTGAAGGGGATATCCGCCCGCGGCGAGAAGTAGCCGGCCACCGTGTGGCCCGCCTCGTGGTAGGCGATGATCTTCTTCTCCACCTCGGTAATGACGCGCGACTTGCGTTCCGGGCCGGCGATGACGCGGTCGACCGCCTCGTTCAGTTCGTCCATGCCAATGCGCTTCTTGTTGCGGCGCGCGGCCAGGATGGCGGCCTCGTTTACCAGGTTCGCCAGGTCGGCGCCGGAGAAGCCGGGGGTCTGTCGGGCGATCGTCTCCAGGGAGATCGAGCCCTCCAGCGGCTTGCCCTTCACGTGGACGTCCAGCACCGCGCGGCGGCCCTTCACGTCCGGCAGGTCCAGCGTCACCTGGCGGTCGAAGCGTCCAGGCCTCAGCAGCGCCGGGTCCAGCACGTCCGGGCGGTTGGTGGCCGCGATCACGATCACGTTTGCGTTGGAGTCGAAGCCGTCCATCTCCACCAGGATCTGGTTCAGCGTCTGCTCGCGCTCATCGTGCGACCCACCCAGGCCGGCGCCACGCTGACGGCCCACCGCATCGATCTCGTCGATGAAGACGATGGCCGGTGCGTTGCGCTTCGCGTTGTCGAAGAGGTCGCGCACGCGGCTGGCGCCCACGCCCACGAACATCTCCACGAACTCGGAGCCTGAGAGGTGGAAGAAGGGCACGCCGGCCTCGCCGGAGACGGCGCGGGCCACCATGGTCTTGCCGGTGCCCGGCGGGCCCACCAGGAGCACGCCGTGCGGGATGCGCGCGCCCAGGGCGGCGAACTTCTCCGGGTACTTCAGGAACTCCACGACTTCCTGGAGTTCCTGCTTCGCCTCGTCCTGGCCGGCCACGTCCACGAAGGTCACGGTGGGCTTGGTCCCGGTGAACATGCGGGCGCGGCTCTTGCCGAAGGACATCGCCTGATTATTGGCGCCCCCGGCCTGGCGCATCATGAAGATCAGGATGGCGCCAAAGATGATGAGGGGCAGGAAGTTCAGCATCAGTCCAAAGATGTTGCCGAACTGGCTGGGCCCCTTGACCGCGACTTCCACGCTGCCGGAGGGCACGCCGTTGTCGCGCAGGATCTCCTCGATCGAGGAGGATCCTTCCTTGCGGGACTGCAGCGGCTCGGCGTCGCCAGAGCGGTAGACGGTCAGATTGTCGCCGGACACCTCGATGGACTGGACGCGGCCGGCGCGGGCCTCCGCGATCACCTGGGACAGCGGCACGTCGTCGCCGCTGGTGGGCCTCAGGAGCACCACCAGCACGAGGACAAGCGCCGAGAGGATAACGAGGTAGACGGCGATATTACGCACGGAGCGGGTACTCATGGTCGCTCGCTTCTGGGGGGCCATCGGGGCGAACGCGCGCCCGACGGTCCGCGCTGGGGATCACAAGGCGGCGCCCCGGAGGTCTGCGGGCGCGCTGAGTAACATCAGACGGCCAGTGTAGCACCGTGCTAGACGTAACTCACGGAGAATGCGCACGACTCCGGCCGCCCCGACCGCGGGCCCCCGCTCCTGACAGGCCCGACGGTCTCTGCACCCGACTTCGACGCCGCCGTCCGAGGCTAGGGCCTAGTCCTCGTCATCGTCGTCCTGGTCGACGTACAACTTGCCGTCCGAAGCCCAGTCCTCCACGGAGTACTCGGAGAAGATGACGTGGGTGTTCTTGGGGTCGGTGTGGGCAACGTTGCAGACCGCGTCCGTGATCAGGCGGACGAGTTCTCGCTTCTGCGCCAGGGACCGGCCGGGCAGCATCTCAATGCGAACGATGGGCATGGATCATCTCCTCCGCACGCGAATCGGTTCCAGGGCCATGGGCACCAGCCGAGGCCGTCCCGCCCTGCGCGCGCCACGCATCATAGGTGGCGCGACGCGCATCATAGACGGACGTGCGAGGGGGCTCGGCCACCGTGCATACGGCTCCGCATTTGGCTGCACGCACGCCTCGAAGTGCGCGTGCGGTGTAATTGCTCAGTTGCCTTCTCGATATCGGCATGTCACCATGCTCCGCATGAAACGCGATGCCAGCCCGGCGTACGCACCGAGCGCTTCCGCGAGTCCCTCTGGTCGAGGTCGGCGGTCGGCGCCGGCTCCTCGGCCGGGCTGGCGGCACGAGCGCGCCCTCTGGCGCGAGGGCCACGAGGTGGTGGCGGGGGTGGACGAGGTGGGGCGCGGCCCGCTGGCGGGCCCCGTGGTCGCGGCGGCCGTCGTGCTCCCCCGCCGGCCCTCGGGCGAGCCGCCTCGGGCGGAGTGGGTGTCGGCGCTGCGGGACTCCAAGCAACTCACGGCAGCGCAACGAGAGCGGCTGGCGGCGGCGATCCGCACACACGCGCAGTGGGCCATCTCGTCCGTGAGCCAGCAGGTGGTGGACCAGATCAACATCCTGCAGGCCACACGCCTGGCAATGGCGCGGGCGGTGGGCGCCTTGCCTGCGCCCCCTGCCGCGTTGATCATTGATGGGCGAGAATGGATCGATGGCGACATCCGACAGGTGTCTGTCATTGACGGAGATGCGCTGTGCGCCTCGGTGGCGGCGGCGTCGATCCTGGCAAAGGTCGCCCGGGACCAGATGATGTGCGAACTCGACCACCAGTTCCCCGGGTACGGGCTGGCGGTCAACAAGGGCTACGCGACGGCGGACCACCGGGACGCCCTCGCACGGCTTGGCTACACGAATATCCACCGGCTGTCGTTCGCGCCGGTGCGCGCGGCGGTCGAAGCAAGGCAGGTCGGATCGTGACAGAACGTTCTCAAATGCTGGGCCAGGCGGGCGAACGCATCGCCTCTGAGTACCTGGAGAAAAATGGCTGGGAGATCGTCGACCGCAACGTCAGCCGTCGCGAAGGCGAGATTGACCTGGTCGCAATCAAGGATGACACCACGGCCTTCGTGGAGGTGAAGTTGCGCACGTCCCGCCGCATGGGCGCGGCCGTGCAGCAGATCTCGGCCGCCAAGGGCGCGCGCCTGCGCACGCTGGCGGAGGCGTACTGGGCGGACCACCCCGAACTGCCGGAGAACCTCCGCATTGACCTCATCGCCATCGAACTGACGGTGGGCGGCGATGTGGGGCAACTGAACCACGTGGAGAGCGCCATCGAGGGCTGATCCGGGCCCCGAGCCGGACGGAACGCCGAGGCGTTCCGGTATCCTGTTGCCATGCCGATCTATCAATACGACTGCGCCGGTTGCCAGAAGCGGGTGGAGGTCTTCTTCCGCTCGGTCAGCCGCGTGTCCGATCCCGCCTGCCCCGAGTGCGGCGGGCGCGACCTGACGCGCGCTGTCTCCCGCATTGCGCGGGCGCGCTCCGTCGGCGAGGCCATCGACAGCATTGACTTCAACCAGGAACTCGGACGGCTGGAGGGCAAGGACGAGCGCGCCTTCTCGCGCTGGGCGCGCCGGATGGGCGAGCAGTACGACGGCGCCCTGGGCACGGACTTCGGCGACCTGGCGGCGCAGGCGGACAGCGGCCTGGACCCGTCCGCCCGGGCGGACGTGGCCTTCACGCTGCAGAACAAGATCTCCCGCGCGAAGGAACGCTTCACCTCAGATTCAGGGGACTCGGGCGACGCCGGGGCCGGCGGGGGCTAGCGGCGTGCCGATCTACGAGTACCGCTGCGAGGCCTGCGGACGTATTTCCAACGTCTTCGTGCGCTCGGTACGCGCCAAGGTGGCCGCGACCTGCGAGCACTGCGGCGGCACGGACCTGAAGCGCTTGATGTCCCGCGTGGGGCGCGTGAAGAGCACCCAGGACGTGGTGGATGAGTACGGCGCGCCTCGGACGGGCGAGGGGTACCGGGATCCGAGGCAGATCGGGCACTGGGTGGAGCAGCGCTTCCAGGACTACGGCATGGAAGTCCCCGCCGAGACCCGCGAGATGATCGATCGTGCCCGCGAGGGCGACCTGCCCGAGGACATCTCAGGCGTCTAGCCTCCCGTCCCCCATATTTGCGCTTCACCGTGCTGACGAGAGTGGCTGACACGCGCATGGACGCCGCGCCTGCCCATCTCGTGACGTGTTATCCACTCTCGTGGATTGTATGTGGATAACTCTCGCGTGTTAGCGGGAGGCTCCGTATCATCCCGGCGGGCATGCGTCCGCCTCTCCCCCTACGACCCGGGTGTCCATAGACGAGGCGGGTGATACGGTGCCGCGCGGCCTGCCTCGGGAGGGCGGCCGCGCCGAGAGATGCGCGACTCCTTTCGCGCAACAGCCCGGAGGCGTACCACCACATGGAGAGTCTGTATATCGCGCTGGGAGCGAGCGTCCTGGCGCTGCTCTTCGCCGTCGTCACAACGCGGCGGATCCTCGCGGAGGATCAGGGCAACGAAACGATGCAGCACATCGCCGCCCTGATCCAGCAGGGCGCGGCGGCGTTCCTGCGGCGGGAATACACGTTCCTCGCCGTCTTCGTCGCCGTCATCACCGTCGTGCTCGCGGTCTTCATTGACTACGACGTGCTGGACAAGTTCGGCGAGCAGGAAGGCAACCTGGTCGACCTGCCGCGCTCCGCGATCTCCTACCTCGTGGGCGGCGTGGCCTCCGCGACGGCGGGCTACGTGGGCATGTACGTCGCCGTGCGCGCGAACGTGCGCACCGCCGCGAAGGCGCGTGTGGGCCTGAACCCCGCCCTGCGCGTGGCCTTCTCCTCCGGCTCGGTGATGGGGATGACGGTGGTGGGCATCAGCCTGCTCTGCATCGTCGTGCTCTACATGGTCTTCCAGCACTACACCCCGCTGACGGGCTTCGCCTTCGGCGCCTCCTCCATTGCGCTCTTTGCGCGCGTCGGCGGCGGCATCTACACGAAGGCTGCGGACGTGGGCGCGGACATCGTGGGCAAGGTGGAGGCCGGCATCCCCGAGGACGACCCCCGGAACCCCGCCACCATCGCCGACAACGTGGGCGACAACGTGGGCGACGTGGCCGGCATGGGCGCCGACCTGTTCGAGTCCTACTCCGGCTCGATCGTCGCCACCATGGCCCTCGCTGGGGTGGCGGTGGCGAGCGCCGGCGACAGCGTCTCGGCGCACGGCGTCTTCGAGGCGGTGGACCTGGGCAACTACCGGGACACCGCGTTCGTGCTCCCGCTGCTGATCGCGGGCCTGGGCATCATCGCTTCGCTCGTGGGCACCTTCCTGGTGCGCACGTCAGAGGACGCGGACATGAACCGGCTGCTGTGGGCGCTCCGCACGGGGGTGTTCGCTTCGGGCGGCCTGGTGCTGGCTAGCACTGCCGCCGTGGTGGTCATGATGGAACTGGACTGGGGCATCTTCTGGGCGGTGCTCGTCGGCCTCGTGGCCGGGCAGGTCATCGGCACGGCCACGGAGTACTACACGGCGTACGAGTACAGCCCCACAAAGAACCTGGCGCAGCAGGCTGAGACGGGCGCCGGCACGCTGATCATCGGCGGGCTGGGCCTGGGCATGATGTCCACCGCCGTCCCGCTGCTGACCCTCTGTGCTGCGATCTGGATCACGTACGAACTCGCCGGCCTCTACGGCATCGCGCTGGCGGCGGTGGGCATGCTCTCCACCCTCGGCGTGACGCTGGCGTCTGACGCCTACGGGCCGGTGGCGGACAACGCCGGCGGCATCGCGGAGCAGGCGGGCCTGCCGGCCGAGGTGCGCGAGCGTACGGACGCGCTGGACTCGCTGGGGAACACCACCGCCGCGACCGGCAAGGGCTTCGCCATCGGCTCGGCCGTCCTCACGGCCCTCGCGCTGATGGTGACCTACTCCCAGGTGACCGACATCGAGGTCTTCAACCTGCTCCAGGTCGAGGTTCTGCTGGGCCTCCTGGTGGGCGCGCTGATGCCGTTCATCTTCGGTGCGCTCACCATGAGCGCCGTGGGCCGAGCGGCGATGGCCATGGTCAACGAGGTGCGCCGCCAGTTCCGCGAGAAGCCGGGCATCATGGACGGCTCGGAGCAGCCGGATCCGGCGCAGGCCGTGGCCATTGCCACGGACGGCGCCATCCGCGAGATGATCGTCCCCGGCACGCTGGCCGTGTTGGCGCCGATCGCCGTCGGCGTCTTCGTCGGCCCGGAGGCCCTCGGCGGCTTGCTCATCGGCTCTATCGGCGCGGGTTCGTTGCTGGCGCTGATGATGGCGAACGCGGGCGGCGCCTGGGACAACGCGAAGAAGTACATCGAGACCGGCGAGTTCGGTGGCAAGGGCTCGGAAGCCCACAAGGCCGCCGTCACGGGCGACACGGTGGGTGACCCCTTCAAGGACACCTCCGGCCCGGCCCTCAACATCCTCCTGAAGTTGATGGCTATCGTCGCCGTCGTCTTCGGACCGCTCTTCCTCTAGGGCAGGCCTTCCGAGGCGTCACGAGACGGCCCCGCGCGAGCGGGGCCGTCTCTGTGTTCGGGGCAGCGTGTTCGGGTCAGCGTCTGGCGCTCGCGGTGGGCGCGTCAGCCCTCGTCCGGGTCGAAGCCCAGCACCTGGCTGGTGGCGACCAGGAACGGGTTCTGGCGCGATTCGATGTCCACCGTGCTCGCCTCGCCGTGGCCGGGGAGCACGGTGGTCTCCGGGGGCAGGGTGAGCAGGTGCCGGCGGATGCTGCGGATCAGCGTGGGGCCGTCGCCGCCCGGGAAATCGAAGCGGCCGATGGAGCCCTGGAAGAGCACGTCGCCGGTGAACACCACGCCCTCCCCGGCCAGGCAGACCGAGCCCGGGGTGTGACCGGGAGTGTCGAGGGCGATGAAGCGGTGCTGTCCCGCCTCCAGCGTGTCGCCGTGCTCCAGCGGACGGTCGGGCGGGCGGGGCACCGTCACCTCGTGGCCGTACCAGGAGGACGCGGTGGGCGCCTGCAGGGCGATGGCGTCGTAGTCCGTGGCGCTGATGGCGAAGACCGCATCCGGGAAGGCCTCCAGCACCTCGTGCGCGGCGCCTGAGTGGTCCAGGTGGGCGTGGGTGACAAAGACCGCCACCGGGCGGTAGTCGCGTTCGCGCAGGTGCGTCGCGATCGCCTCCCCCTCGTCGCCGGGGTCCACCACGATCACCTCGCGGGTCGTCTCATTCCCCACGACATAACAGTTCGCCTGGAGACGCCCCACGACCAGTCGTTCGAGGATCATGCGCGGACACACCTTCCTGACCGGCCTTCCCCCATCACGGGGCGCCCTGAGGCAGGACGGTAGCGGATGGGCGGCGTGCGGGCACTCTAGAACGCGCGCCGGCTGCCGAAGATGAAGGGGGCAGGGCGGACCGCGCACGTGCTTGCCGTTGGGATCGAGGAGGCCATGGACCGGAACCCCGCGCAGCGCACCGTCGGCTCGCTGGCCATGGCTGCGCCGTTCCGATCCCGCGAGTTGCGAGTCCGCCCGGCGCGACGCATCGACCTCCTGGTGCACTTCGCCGGCGCCTTCGACCTGGTGGAGGGCCAGGCGGTGGGACATGCCGCCCGCATCGCCTACCTGGGCCACGCCGTTGCGGAAGGGCTGGGGCTGACCTCGGAAGAGCGTGCGCGGGTGCTGCACGTGGGGCTCCTCCACGAGGCGGGCGCGGCGCTGCACGAGGACACGTCCCCAGACGCCGGCGCCTGGATCGCCGGGCGCTTCGGGCTGGACTCCCAGGTGGCGGAAGCCGTGCGCGCCGTGCACGAACGCTGGGACGGCCGAGGCGGACCGGTGGGCATGCGCTCCACGGACATCCCGGTGGAGGCGCTATGCGTCAGCGCGGCGCACTGGGCCGCAGAGTACACGGACCACATCGACCATCCGCTGCGCGCGCGCGCCAGCCTGCAACGCGCGGACGAGTCAGAACTGGCGCCGCTGGTAGGCCCGGACGTGGCAGACGCCCTGCGCGACGTGCTGCGCGACGACCAGACCTGGCTCGCCGTCTTCAGCGAAGACCTGCCGGGGCTGGTGGCGCGCCTGGGGGTGGGCGAGGGGAAGCCCTCGCGACGTCGGGTGGAGGAGGCCACCGCAGCCATGGGCGACGTGGTGGACGCGTCGTTCCGCGAGCGAGGTCGGGCGAGGCGCATCTCCGCGCTGGGCCGCGCCCTGGCGGCGCATCTGGGCCTGGCGGACGGGGTCTGCGAGACGATCGCGGTGGCGGGGCACCTGCTGGACATCGGCCAGTTGGGGGTGCCGCCGCACATCCTGGACAAGCCCAGCATCCTGACCGTGGACGAGATGGAGTTGATGCGACGCCACCCCGGCGTGGGGGCGCGCATGCTGGAGCGCATCCCTGGCTTCGAGGACATCGCCGCGTGGGTGGAGCAACACCACGAGCGCCCGGACGGGCGCGGCTACCCCGAGATGCTGAGCGACGACGAGTTCCCGCTGCCACCTCGCATTCTGGGCGTGGCGGACGCGTACTGGGCGCTGCGTGCGCTTCGACCATACCGCCCCGCGCATGGGCCAGAGGAGGCGCTGGAGATCCTCCACGCCGGGGCTGGCCGCCAGTTCGATGCGGACGTGCTGGCGGTGCTGCCGGTCGCCCTGGAGGCGGCCCAGCAGGCGATGGGCGAGGATGCCGGGGCGGCTGGCTGAGTCGTCCCGCTACGCTCGATGCAGTGTGCTCGATGCGGTGCGCTAGATGCGCTGGAAGCGGTCCACGTCCAGGACGAAGACGATGGCGCCACCCACGCGGACCTCGATCGGTTCGGCTGAGAAGGAGCCGTCGCCGATGAAGGGGAGCGTCTGGACCGGGACGAACTCCTTGCGGGCATGACAGATCTCGGTCACCAGTTCCAGGACCTTGTCCACCTCGGACTCGTTCACGCCGGAGAAGACCGTGACGTTGCCCCGGCGCAGGAAGCCGCCTGTGGAGCCGATCTTCGTGACGGGATAGCCGTGCTCCACGAGCGCGCCCATCAGGTCGTCCGCGTCCGTATCGGACACGATCATCATCACCAATTTGGTCGGATCTGCTCGTTCCGTCATCTCACGCCCCTCCTGCTTCGCCTGCCGCCACCACCCGTGCGACCGCCTGGTCCTGTTCTCGAGCCGCCACGAGGACGGCGATTCCCGCACCGATAGCCACGCCGATGACGACCGCCGCAAAGAGTTTCATCGCATCTCCCTGACCACAGAAGGAGTCTCGGAGTCTATGGGACGTGGCGAAGGGCTGCCAGCAAGGGCCGACCCTAATACCTACTCGACATCTAACCTCGACGTCGTGCAGCCATTGGTCTTGCTCCGCTCCCTCTGCGCGAGAGGCTCGCGATACGTTCTGTTTACCTGTTGAGACGACTCCGTGTCCCATCAACAGTGGTGGTTCTCGCCACGCACCCGTGTGTTGCCGCGTTTGAGGGTGTCGAGGGCCGGTGTTACGCTCGCCACCCCAACCCCAGCGCACCCCATCCGGGGCCCCGTACCTGTGGGAGCCTGACTTGACCGATGCCGCCTCGAACGATCCGGTGACTTCCTCGAACGCGCAGGGGGAGGAGGGGCCCGCCTCCGGCATGAAGGCGGACCTGGAGACGATTACGTCGCTGGCGAAGCGCCGCGGCTTCGTCTTCCCCTCTGCGGAGATCTACGGCGGCTTCGCGGCGGCCTACGACTACGGCCCGCTGGGCGTGGAGATGCGACGCAATATCCGCGACCTGTGGTGGCGCGCCATGGTGCAGGAGCGCGACGACATCGTGGGTGTCGAGGCCGCCATCATCACCAACCCGCAGGTGTGGACGGCGTCCGGGCACGTCTCGAACTTCACGGACCCGCTGGTGGAGTGCCGCGAGTGCCAGGGCCGGTTCCGGGCGGATCACCTGGAGCCGGACGACCAGGGCGTCGTGCGCTGCCCCAACTGCGGCAAGGCCGGCGCCATGGGGGAGCCTCGGCAGTTCAACATGATGCTCTCCACCATCGTGGGGCCGGTCTCGGACGAGAGTGGGCGGGCGTACCTGCGGCCGGAGACGGCGCAGGGCATGTTTGTGAACTTCGAGAACGTACAGACCACCTCGCGCAAGCGCCTCCCGTTCGGCATCGCGCAGATCGGCAAGTCGTTCCGCAACGAGATCACGGTGAAGCAGTTCATCTTCCGCACGCGCGAGTTTGAGCAGATGGAGATGGAGTTCTTCTGCCACCCGGAGCGGTCCCTGGAGTGGCACACCTACTGGAAGAAGGAGCGCCTGCGCTGGCACTACGGCCTGGGCATGCGCCCGGAACACCTGCGCCTGCGCGACCACACCCCGGACGAACTTTCCCATTACTCCCAGGCGACCGCGGACATCGAGGTCCACTACAAGTGGGGCTGGGGCGAACTGGAGGGCGTGGCGCACCGAGGCGACTACGACCTGACCCAGCACGCGCAGCATTCAGGCAAGCGGCTGACGTACCTGGACCCGGAGACCAACCAGCACATCGTCCCGCACGTAGTGGAGCCGGCGGTGGGCCTGGATCGCGTCATGCTCAGCCTGTTGCTGGACGCCTACGACGAGGACGAGATTGGCGGGGAGAAGCGCGTGGTGCTGCGCCTGGCGCCCAGCGTGGCGCCGGTGACGGTGGCCGTGCTCCCGCTCTCACGCAAGGACACGCTGGAGCCCACCGCCCAGCGCGTGGCCTCCATGCTGCGTAAGCAGTGGAAGGTCCAGTACGACGACACGCAGTCGATCGGCCGCCGCTACCGGCGCCAGGACGAGATCGGCACGCCGCTCTGCGTCACGGTGGACTTCGACACGCTGGACGACCAGGCGGTGACCATCCGCGAGCGCGACACCACCGAGCAGATCCGCGTCCCGATCACGGGCCTGGAGGCGGCGGTGCGCGAGCGACTGGAGGCGTTGCAGCCGCACGTGCCGTCGCTCGACGAGATCGAGATCTAGGTGCGCCGGCCGCGCCTGCGTGCGCTGCACACCTCGGATGTCCACCTGGGCGCCTCGGACGCTTCGCGCGGGGAGGCGCCGGACCCGCAGGCGGCGGCGTTCACGCGCGTGATCGACCTGGGCATCGAGCATGAGGTGGACTTCATGCTCATCGCCGGGGACTTCTTCGACAATGCGCGCGTGCGCCAGGAGACGCTGGAGTTCGCCGCCCACGAGATCGCGAGGCTGGAGCGGCCGGCGGTGATCGGCCCCGGCAACCACGACCACGTGGGCCCGCGCTCCGTCTACGACCGGTTGGACCTCACCTCCATCGCGCAGAACCTCCAGATCCTTCGCGGCCCGGACGGCGAGACGGTGGCCGTCGACGGGCTGGAGGTGGAGGTCTGGGGCCGCGCCCACACGGAGATGCTCCCCACCTTCTTCCCGTTCGAGGGCGCCCCGCCCCGAGGTGACGCCTCGTGGCAGGTGGGCATCGGGCACGGGCACTACATCCACCCGCAGGCGTTGCTCCACCACTCGTTCCACATCCTGGAAGAGCAACTGATCGCGGCCGCGCGGGACTACGTGGCGCTGGGGCACTGGGAGCAGATGACGCGCGTGTCAGCGGGCGAGGGCGGCTCGGCCGCCTACTCCGGCGCGCCCGAGGGCCTGGGCGGCCACAGCGGCGGCCAGGTGCTGCTGGTGGACCTGATGGAGGACGGCGAGGTACGCCTCACCGCCGTCCCACTGGCCCCCGGCGCCGCACCCATCCCGCACGACGAACTCCCGCTTCTCCGAGGCCTGTAGGCCGCACCATGACCCCGCCGGAGGGCACCACGATCCGTCGCGCGGACGAGGGTGATGCCTCGCGGATCGCCTCGATCCATGTGCGTTCCAAGCGCGTGGCCTACCGCGCGTTCATGCCGGACGGGTACGTGGATACGCTGGACCAGGACGAGCACCGGCTGAACCGGTGGCAGCCGTACTTTGCCGCCGGCATCCCGGAGAACCGCGCGTGGATCGCCTTCGTCCGAGGCATCCCGGCGGGCTTCGTCGCGCTGGAGCGCATCCGGCAGCCGGACACCGCGCCCGCCGGCTACCTCCACCTCCACCATCTGCACATCGCCCCGGAGTTCCGCGGCCGCGGCATCGGCCAGGCGCTCCTCGACACGGCCGTGGAGGATGCGCGGAGCCAGGGAACGGCGGGCCTCGCGCTGTGGACGCAGGCGGGGAACGGGGAGGCGCGGGCGTTCTACGAACGTGCGGGGTGGCAGCCAGACGGCGCCGAGCGAGGCCAGCAGTATCGCTGGGAGGGCGGCGAATTCACCATGGACGATGTCCGCTACGTGCGCTCGCTCGACTGACCCGCTCGTCACATAGAGTCACGGAGAGAGTCACGGAGAGAGGCGTCTCGATGGGCCTCGGCCAGAGGGAGAGCAAGGACACGAAGAAACGGCCGCCCCGGAAGGCGGCCGTTGTTGTGTCCGGGGTGTGGGAGCGGCGCTAGCCCACCTTGGCCCGCGCGGCGTCCTTGTCCTGGAACCAGAGCGCGTTGATCTCGGTGAAGTGCTTCTGGTCGTCCGGAACGTCGTCCTCGGCGAAGATCGCGGACACCGGGCAAGCCGGCTCGCACGCGCCGCAGTCGATGCACTCGTCCGGGTCGATGTACAACATCTTGTCGACGCCCTCGTCGAAGTGGATGCAGTCCACCGGGCACACGTCCACGCAGGACTGGTCCATGGTGTCGATGCATGGCGACGTGATTACGTAGGTCATGACCGGTTTCCTTCCAGGTCGGGGCCCCTGCCCGTGAGGTGACTATATGAGTATCGGAGACCTAGGGACAACCGTTCAGCGCGGAAGAATGTCGCTGCGGAGCCGCGCTTCTAGCGCTTCCAGAATTGCCACCAGCGAGGCCGTGATTTTCGCTCAACCTCGGCCTCCTCGCGGGCTCGGTCCACGTCCGCCTGGGCTTGCTCCAGGGCGTACGACATGCGGTTGCGGAGCATGACCGGGTGCTGGACCAGGTCCATCGCGGCGCCCGGGTCGTCGGCGGTCTCCGGGTAGAATTCGCGCACCGTCTCGCTGAACCGAGGCACCATGGAGTGGCCGTTGGAGAGGGCGAACTGCTTCAGTTCGTTCACCAGCCCCAGCAGCGCCTCGCCGAGGCGCACCACCTGGTAAGGCGAGGCGTCGATCTCCACCACGGCCTGGTTGAGCCGCGGCACGAGTTCGTCATGGATCGGACGCAGGCCCAGATCGTGCCGCTGCAGCGTGTCCGGGTCCGTCTCCGAACCTGGCCGTCCAAGGTGATAGATGGTCGCGAGGTACACGACGCGCGCGTCCTCGCTCCGTAGTTGCAGCAGCGTCATACCGCCAGTGTAGGTCGCCAGCCCGGCGGGCGGGCGGCGGCGAGTGCCCTCATAAGAATGGTTACCGAACGGGAGGTAGTTGCCTCATAAGCATGGTTACCCAAGAGAGGTGGAGGGGCCATGACACGGGGCAGCGTTGCGGAGTACGCAGCGGC
>Ga0265293_10002200_pt1 | contig 40176 bp, 37 predicted proteins | sample Munlanlewell138R_FD_192505 | JGI IMG/M metagenome (GOLD analysis project Ga0265293, IMG submission 192505) | Leachate microbial communities from a municipal landfill in Southern Ontario, Canada - Leachate well 138R | ecosystem: Engineered > Solid waste > Landfill > Unclassified | place: Canada... | reverse complement strand
TGGACAGAGCCATATTAAAATACGCACCTATAAAAAGAAATCCACAAGTTTGAAGGTTAACCTTCAAACTTGTGGATAAAAATAACTAGTTTTGTAAAAACCTGTAACGGTTATTTAGGACTAGTCAGTATATTTTTTAATTACTATTTAACTTCCCATACATTTGATGAATTCAGAAGAAATTCCCTGAATGATTTTTTAGGGCTTTTCTTTAGTACCTCAGCGATCTGATCTTCATAATCACGCTCATATGTAGGTGCAGTGACACTTCTGATAACTCCAAGTGCAACAGGCATTCCTACCGATGTGTCCATAAGAGCGAGTTTCATATGAAGTGTGTTGTCTTGGGTCTCGGCATCATGAACCAGTACATCATCAATAGTATAACCATCTTCACCAATGGTAACGGCCTTAAGGTTCCAACCATCCAATACTATACCTTTTTCATTATCTTTACCGAACACCATTTTCTCTCCATGCTTTAATAAAATAGTATTATCTGCCTTCCAGTTGCGATCACTTATTTTATTATGTATTCCGTCATTGAAAATAACACAGTTCTGTAAAATTTCAACTACAGACGTACCTTTATGTTTTGCTGCTTCAACCAGAGTGTCTACCTGATTTTTCATGTCGACATCCAATGCACGGCCAAAAAATGTTCCTCTTGCACCAAAGGTCAGTTCAGCCGGTCTGAATGGATCTTCTACTGTACCATATGGCGATGACTTAGACACAAACCCTCTTTCTGATGTTGGAGAGTATTGACCTTTAGTAAGACCATATATCTTATTGTTAAAAAGAAGAATATTTATATCAACATTTCTGCGAATTGTATGTATAAAGTGATTACCTCCAATTGCAAGTGAGTCACCGTCACCTGTTGCTACCCATACACTCAGATTGGGATTTGCAACCTTTACTCCGGTAGCAATTGCTGATGCCCGGCCATGAATACTATGGAACCCATAAGTATTCATATAGTAGGGTAGTCGTGAAGAACAGCCAATTCCTGAAATAACCGCAGTATTGTGTGGATCAACATTCAACTCGGCTAAAGCTTTTTGGAGACATGTCAGAATAGCATAGTCACCACAGCCCGGACACCAACGTATTGGGTTGGGACTCTTATAGTCTTTTGGCATGTATTTCTGATACTTAATACCACTTATATCTATATTTTTTGCTTCAACTGTATTCATATTATGCTTCCTCCATTATTTTGGTGAATTCTTTTACCAGCTCGCTCACTTTAAATGGCTGGCCTTCAATTCTGTTGAACTTGTGTATATTGCTAAGATCCTGAAATTTTGAACTCAGGTATGCAGCAAACTGACCACTATTTTGTTCTGCAACAATTACCTTTTTGTAACCTTTTAGCAGATCGTGTGTATTCTTTGGAAGTGGTGAAATATGTCTGAACTGAGTGAATGCCACCTTTTTACCACTGTCCTGCAGGTGCAGAGTAGCCTCAAGCAAGTGTCCGTAAGTTCCTCCCCAGCCAACTATAAGCGTTTCAGCATCTTTATCACCCATAACCTCCTGTTCAGGTATAAAATCGGCAATCCTTTCTATTTTGTTCTGTCGAATATCAATCATGAACTGATGATTCTCGGGATTAGAAGATATGACTCCGGTGAATCTGTCCTTTTCCAGTCCTCCCACCCTGTGCATAAATTCAGGTGTACCGGGTATACCCCAATATCTAACATCAGTTGCTTCATTTCTTAAGAATGGCTTCCAGTCTTCAGCGTTTCCATTGTAATACTTATCTACATATGGAGGATTGATTTCAGGATAGTCTTCCATTTCAGGAATTCTCCATGCTGACGAACCGTTTGCAATATAACCATCGGTCAATAGAATAACAGGAGTCATATGCTCAAGTGCTATCTTTGATGCCTCAAAGGCACTGTCGAAACAGTCAGTAGGTGATGTTGCTGCTATTACTACAAGAGGACTCTCTCCGTTGCGACCATATAATGCCTGTCTGAGGTCGGTTTGTTCACTTTTAGTTGGCATACCAGTGGAAGGTCCGCTACGCTGAACATCAATAATAACTAGTGGTAATTCAGTCATCACTGCAAGACCAATTGCCTCACTTTTTAATGAAAGTCCCGGACCTGATGTAGATGTAGCTGCAAGACATCCGGCAAAACTTGCACCAATTGCAGATGTAATACCAGCAATCTCATCCTCCAACTGTAGTGCCTTTACTCCAAAATCTTTTCTTTTAGTAAGTTCATGCAATATATCTGTTGCCGGAGTAATTGGGTACGAACCTAAGAATAGCTGAAGACCTGCTCTTTCGGCAGCTGCTATCAGTCCATAAGCAGTAGCAGTATTGCCATTCACATCCATATAATATCCTTTGGTTGATTCTTTTACATCAATATTATATGTAGTGGCAGTAAGCTGTAAGTTATCACCATAATTATAACCATCGGTGAGTGCTTTGATGTTTGCTTCAACAAGTGCAGGTTTTTTTCCAAACTTTTGTTCTAGCAGCTTGTCAGCAATTTCCAGTGGTCTGTTAAACAACCAGCAAACTACACCCAAAGCAAACATGTTTTTGCTTCTCAGTATATCTTTATTCTCAAGACCAGAGTTCTCCAGTGAAGCTTTTGTAAGAGATGTAATATCGATTCCAATTGTCTGAACATGATTTAAATTGAGTTCAGTAAATGGATCTTCAGTCTCAAACTTCGCCTTATCAAGATCTCTCTTTTTAAATGAATCGTTGTCATATATTACAATCGAACCTTTTTTCAGGAATTGTGCATTTACTTTTAAAGCAGAGGGATTCATGGCTACCAGGACATCCGTCTTGTCACCTGAATTATAAACATCTTTCGCACCTATGCGAACCTGAAATCCCGAAACGCCATGAAGTGAGCCTTGTGGTGCACGAATCTCAGCAGGAAAATCCGGGAATGTTGAAATTTCATTCCCAAATATTGCCGATAATGTTGAAAATAACGTACCAGACAGCTGCATTCCGTCACCGGAATCACCTGAAAAACGTACTGTTACCTGTTTAATATCGGTTACGACTCTATTCGTTGACATAATTATTTTTTGGTTGTTATTTATTAAAGTGTAATCTGTTCATAAATTATGTAACCCTGTCTGTATTAACAGGGAGACGGTATATAATACTAAATAAATCTGAGGATTAGTCACAATTTACAAGTCTACAAAGTAATAAAAGAGTTGGGTAATAAACAAATTTATTTCCTTACTATAGAGGCTCCAAGTTCATTTAATCGTTTGTCGATATCTTGATATCCACGATCGATTTGATCAATATTATGAATTGTGCTTACACCATCAGCACACATAGCTGCAATCAGCAGTGAAATACCAGCTCGTATGTCAGGAGAAGTCATTGTTGTACCACGTAAATAGAAACGTTCATCCAATCCAATAACTACCGCTCTGTGAGGATCACACAAAATTATCTGAGCACCCATATCAATTAGTTTATCAACAAAAAACAGTCTGCTTTCAAACATTTTTTGATGTATAAGTACACTCCCTTTTGCTTTTGTGGCTACTACCAGCATAACACTTAGCAAATCGGGTGTCAAACCAGGCCAGGGAGCATCAGATATTGTAAGAATTGATCCATCCATAAATGAGTCTATTGTATAACTCTTCTGACTTGGAATATATAGATCATCACCTCTCTGTTCAATTGTGATACCGAGTCTTCTGAAGCTTTCAGGAATAATACCCAAATTTTCAATTGAAGTATTTCTAATTGTTAACTCCGATTCCGTCATAGCTGCCATACCTATAAAACTGCCTGTCTCAATCATATCAGGTAGCAGTCGGTGCTTGCACCCGTTTAATGATGTTACACCTTTAATGAACAGCTTGTTAGAACCAATACCTTCTATTCTTGCACCCATTCTTACCAACATACGGCTAAGTTGCTCAATATATGGTTCGCAAGCGGCATTATATATAACTGTTTCACCTTCCGACAAAACTGCTGCCATTATCAGGTTGGCTGTACCAGTCACAGATGCCTCGTCGAGAAGTATATATTTTCCTTTTAATTTCGTGGCAGATAATCTGATAAGCTGATTCTTTTCATCGTTAGTCAGATCGGCCCCCAACTTCATTAAACTATTGAAATGAGTATCTAGTCTCCTGCGCCCGATCTTATCTCCACCTGGTTTAGGAACTACGACCTCGCCAAAGCGAGCAAGCAGAGGTCCTGCTAACATAATCGAGCCTCTCATTGACGCACTTTTTCTTCTGAACTCCTCTGTTTCAGTATATGATATATCTATGTTTTCAGATTTAAAAGTAAATACACCGCTTTCAATTTTATTAATCTCTACACCAAGGTCATGCAACAGTTCTATGAGATTGTTAACATCAAGAATGTCCGGGATATTCTCAATTGTTACTCTCTCTCTTGTAAGCAATGTTGCACAAATAACCTGCAAAGCTTCATTTTTAGCTCCTTGTGGCGTTATATTGCCTTTTAGTCTATGACCACCTTCTATTATAAATGATGACATGTTTTTAAGTTTAATAAATCCATACTTCAGGTTCAAGTCTAACTCCAAACTGCTTTTCCACCTCATTGGTAATCTCATTTGCAAAGTTTAGAATATCTCTACCATCATCTGTACCAAGATTCACAATAACCAATGCATGATTTTCATAAGTTCCCACTAAACCATTATTCTTTCCCTTATATCCTGCTTTTTCTATTAAAAATGCTGCAGATGTTTTAAAGCTTGTCTCTCCTGTATTGTAGATAGGTGCATCAACTAATCTTTTTTGTAATGCCTCTTTCTCTTCTTTTGTCAGAATCGGGTTTTTAAAGAAACTTCCTGCGTTTGGGTAAGTTTTTACATCAGGTAATTTTCTTGTACGAATTTTGATGATAGCTTCTCTTACCTGAGATAGTGATGGTGTGTTGTTTCCTTTCAGTTCACGACTCAAATCAACATACTTTTCTTTGTATATATATGTTTTATTTAACCTGTACACTACCGAAGTTATTATATATCTGCGTTTCTGTTTAAATATGCTATCACGATATCCAAACTGACACTCTTCATTTGTAAATTCTAACTGTTCTCCGGAAATCATATCTGTAGCCTTTACTAAAGTAATTGTGTCCTTTACTTCAGATCCATAAGCACCTATGTTTTGTATCGGGCTTGCACCAACAGAACCTGGTATGAGCGACAGGTTTTCTAATCCGGAGTAACCTCTTGAAACAGTTTCTCCTACAAGATTATCCCACTCAATAGCAGCTCCGGCTTCAATTTCTACATAATTTTCATCTTCTGAAACAATATAAATCTCTTTCATTGCAGGTTTAATGATCAAACCATCAAAGTCTTTTGTAAAAAAAAGATTATTACCTGCACCAAGAATTAATTTATTCTCGTCAGGAAAAGCTTTTAATATTTCTGATAACTCATCTGCCGATTGAGGTTCGCAAAATAATCGAGCTACTGCTTTGGTCCTGAATGAATTATATTGTTGCAGTTGTTTGTTGTGCTGAATATTCAACGTTTTATTTTTTACTAGTTGTTTTATTAATTTGTTTTTATTGAATTCATAAGTGTACATGCATCACTATTAATTCCTTAGATAGATGAGGTTTATTTACCACGATAAATAAGAAATACGGTTGGGGTCTTCTGCATATCTGGAAGATTTCCTTTCCATGACTTTACGCTTTTTGTGACAATCCACTCATCATCACATGAAATATTCATCGCGATACATAACTGAGTATGTGGTTTGCAGTTTTCAATAATATCTTCTGCCAGCTTTTGATTACGGTAAGGTGTTTCTATAAACAGTTGTGTCTGATCATCCTTATATGATTGCATTTCCAGATATTTAATTTTACTCACTCTTTTTGAAGAATCAATGGGAAGGTAACCATGAAATGCAAAACTCTGTCCGTTAAAGCCTGATGCCATTATAGCCATCAAAAGGGAGGAGGGACCAACAAGTGGTACAACTTTATATCCTTTTTTCTGTGCAATAGCAACTACCTCTGCTCCCGGATCAGCAATGGCAGGGCATCCTGCTTCAGAAATAACGCCCATGCTGTTTCCTGATTTCATAGGAGCAAGATAACCTTCAATATCCTTCTTGTTTGTATGTTTATTCAGTTCGTAAAATGTAAGTGAATCAATGTCAATGCCAGGATCACACTTCTTCATAAAACGACGTGCTGAACGAATGTTTTCCACAATGAAAAACTTCAATTCAGATACAATTCTCTTGTTGAATTCAGGAATCACCCGCTCAACTGATGTATCACCTAATAAAACGGGAATTAAATATAGTACTGCTTTGTCCAATTTATAAACTCTTTATGAGTACAAAATTAGTCAAAAATTATCATACAAAGCCATGAATTTCCATAAAGGAGCTGCCATTGTTGCCTGAACTATCTTGCCATTTTCGAGTAAATCCTTTAGCTCGTTAAAAGTTACCAGGTGTACAGTCAGATCCTCTGATTCCTCAAGTGACTGTTTGCCTATTTTCTCTACATCTTCAGCAATGTAGCAGTAGGACCAGTTATTAGCTGCACTTGCATTAGGTGCAATGCGGATAAACTCAGTCCATACCCCACCACCATAACCTGTTTCTTCAAGCAGTTCACGTTGTGCAGATGATAAAGGTGACAAATCTTCATCTTCACAAACACCGGCACAAAGTTCAAAGCATACCTCTTCAATTCCGGGACGATACTGTTTAACCATCACAAACTTTTTATCTTTTGTAATAGCAATAATATTAACCCAGTTTGGGTATTCCAGAACATAGTATTCAGGTACTATATTGCCGTTGGGCATTAGCAGCTTTTCCAATCTTACAGTCAGCCACGGCCTCTTGTGGAGGTACTTGCGTTCGAGAACCTTCCAGTGTAGTGGACTGTTTTTATGATTTGTCATTTAAATATGGGGGACTCTAATATTTATGTTGATTTTTTTAACCTTATTTAGTTGCAGTAATAATCCCTCTGAAGTAACCAATCGATTCAGCAATTCCTTGAAGTGGGTCATCCATATTTCGCTCATGTTCCAGGCTGCACATTCCTGTATAACCTACTTCTCGCAACATTTTCACGAAAGCCGGAATATCAATAACACCTCGTCCTATTTCAACAGAATATCCAGCCTTAGTGTTACCGGTAACATCTTTGATATGAATATCGAATACACGGGTGTGATACTTTTTTAAATCTTCTACCGGATCTTTGCCATTTCTGGTGTCATGACCAATGTCAAGGCACATACCAATACGTGAATCCAAATCTTTCACATTCTCCCACACATCATCTGCATCGGGATAAAGATCCATATCTGGACCATGCAGGTGAATAGCATAATGCATGTTGTACTCTTTTACTTTTTTGTCAACATATGGCAGCAGCTCATAATTTGGTACTCCTACAACAAGTTTTACCCCAACACGCTTTGCATACTCAAAAGCATTATCAATCTCTTTCTCAGACTTCATATATATCGGACCAACTGCATATCCCTTTATTCCTTTTGATGCCAGCTTAGCATGAAAGTCTGCAATTTCTTTCTCGTTACTGTTCAGGGGTAGGTGAAAGTCTTTTATACACAAATATTTGACATCACACTTCTGCATCATATCTAATGTCTGGTCCAAATTAAAATTTCTGAAAGTGTAACCCGCCATTCCAATATTGAACTTTTCATTTGTTTCAGGTACGGGCTGAGGATCAGGTCTGTTTTGTGCGGAAACAGCAAGGGAAATGATTAATCCCATAATAAAAATAGTTCTTTTCATGACTGAAAATGGTTTTAAGATTGTTATGAGCGTAAAGGTAATATTATTTTGTGAAAAACTTTTAACTTTGTATAAATGAATAATCAGCAATGAATCTTCCAGACCATTTTACAGATATTATCAGGCAGCTACTGAAAGATCAGACAGACGCTTTTATTAGTTCTTTAGTGGAGGTGCCACCAGTTAGTCTCCGTTTAAATCCACTTAAATCTGAAGGCAAGGTTTCAGATTTACCAGAGGAGGGAAAGCAAGTACCATGGTCGGATTGGGGCTATTACCTGAATAAGCGTCCTTCTTTCACCTTCGATCCTCTGTTTCACGGCGGTAAGTATTATGTTCAGGAAGCATCTTCAATGTTTATTGAGCATGTTGTCAAACAGTTAATTGATAAGCCGTTAAAATGTCTCGATCTCTGTGCAGCACCCGGTGGTAAGTCGGTAAGTTTACTTTCAGCACTACCTGCAGGTAGCCTCTTGACATCAAACGAAATAATACGCCAGCGTGCATATATCCTTTCTGAGAATATCACGAAACAGGGAAGTCCAACTACTGTGGTAACAAATAATGAACCAAAAGATTTTGCCGTTCTTCAAGATTTCTATGACATGATTCTTGTAGATGCTCCATGTTCAGGCGAAGGAATGTTCAGAAAAGACGATGTAGCAATCAGTGAATGGTCACCTGAAAACGTCAGAATGTGTGCAGAACGACAAAAAAATATTTTATCTGATATCTGGCCTGCTTTAAAACCGGGCGGTATACTTATTTACAGCACATGTACCTATAACACACTGGAAAATGAGGTAAATGCATTATGGGTATCTGATGAGATGCATGCGGAATTTGTAGAAATTAAAACCGAAAAAGAGTGGGGAATATCGCCATCATTCGATGATAAGGTCATCGCCTATCGTTTCTTTCCTCATAAAACAGAAGGAGAGGGGTTATTTGTGACTGTATTGAGAAAAGATGGTTCAACTGTCTCAAACAGTCTTCAGCATATACAAAAACGTAACAAAAAAAATAGAAAATACCCTTCTCACTTAGTAAAGGAGGTTTCTACATACAAGAGATATTTAATAAATCCGGACGATTTCGATTTTGTTCAGGATGAAAATCGTATAATAGCCGTTTCTAAACAACATACAGAAACTATATTAGCTTTAAAAAACAGTTTGAAGACTATTTCATTAGGAATTGAGCTTGGTGAAATAAAAGGTAAAGATTTTATTCCATCTCATTCACTTGCAATGAGCAGTGAGCTGAACAGAGAGATTTTTTCAACCAGAGAATTGACCTATGATGAGGCAATTGCATATCTTAGGAGAGAAGCCATAAGTATACCAGATTCTCCAAAAGGATTTATATTGCTTACATATAGAGATTTACCACTGGGTTTCGTTAAAAATATTGGTAACCGTGCAAACAACCTATATCCAAACGAATGGCGTATAAGAACATAATTTCTCAGCCACTTACATTTTTATTTGTGATATTGGCTATTGTCGCAGCTCTTTTGTCGTTAATAGCTTCAAACCTAATGGTGAAACAACTGGCTGCAGAAGAGCGCAACAAGATTGAGGTGTGGGCTCTTGCAACAGAATCCATGATGTCTGAAGATATGGATGCATATCTAGTATTATCCATTCTGCAAAGCAATAACACAATCCCAGTCATTTTGTATGATGAAAATTCAGGTGTTGTTGAATCTCACAATATTAAACTGCCGAAAGAAAATGTCGAAGCCTTTCTTCTAAATAAAATAAATAAATTTGAAAGAAAACATGATCCCATTGTCTTGAGTGATATGAATCAGATACTTTATTATGATGATTCATACACACTAAAGCAATTGCATTTTTATCCATATATTCAGTTTTTTGTAATTTCACTGTTCATCGGACTTGCATTCCTAACCTTAAATCGTTCTCAGCGTGCTGAGCAAAACAGGGTATGGGTTGGGTTGTCGAAGGAGACCGCTCACCAGCTTGGTACGCCTATATCATCTTTAATGGCTTGGTCGGAATATCTTAAACTAAAATATAGTGATAAGGAGTTGCTTGCAGAGATTGATAAGGATGTTGAAAGGCTGCGGATGATAGCGGAAAGATTCTCGAAAATAGGATCAGAACCCGATCTGAAGCCAACTATACTTCAGGATGCAGTTCGTCACTCACTATCCTATATGGAAAAACGGATTTCAGATAGAGTGTCACTAAAAGAGGATTTCCCTGAACAACCAGTAAATGTAATGTTGAATGAGCCTCTTTTTGGATGGGTTATAGAGAATCTTACCAAAAATGGTGTTGATGCGATGAAAGGAGAGGGAGAAATATTGTTTTCAATTTCGGTATCTGATGAAATTAGAACATTAAAAGAAAAAAGGCAGGTCTATTTAGATATAAAAGATAGTGGTAAAGGAGTTCCTAAATCTATGTATAATAAAATATTCTCACCCGGATACACTACTAAAGAGAGAGGGTGGGGTTTGGGCTTGTCACTTGTTAAGCGAATAGTAGAGGTGAATCACAAAGGCAAAATATTTGTCAAAAACTCCGAACTTGGAAAAGGTACAATCTTCAGAATCATTTTAAATGAATCATAGAAAGACCTACTTTTAATGTAAAGTCCTGATTTATATTTACTTTCACTGTAAACCTAATTCAGGACCAGGCAAACCTGCTTTCTGAATAGACTTGTACCTCAGCTAAAGATCGCTTATAAATTACTTATACATAGCTTATAGTTTATATAAGGCATGTATAAGTGATCTCTGAGTGATATATTAATTATTCCCATTTATTATACTGATTTTAATCTGATCGGCATATGCATATTTTCTAAGTAATTCTAATGAATAGTCAACAGCCTCTTTTAGTCCATCAGCTCCTGAATATCCATTGATGAGCATCAAAAGATGTTTTGTTTCAGATGTGATCTTAGTTCTCTCCTCATCGCTGCTGGGATTGCCTATTCCTCCTATCGAGTCTCTGTATACAGGGAGTCCCTCAATATTCATAGTACCACGACCTATTGCTTCAAATGGTTCATTTGCTCTTCCAACACCTAAACGGAGATTACCTTCAATCTTATCTGCATCAAAACCACCTATCGAATATCCTGTTTTTAACGAAACCAGGTTTATTAAATCAACAATAGTATCAATCTGATAAAGTCCCTGTCCCTTAAGCAGTCTCCTGCATAATGCTTCCCCTGAAGGTCGGTATCTGTTAGGGTCTTTGCCAAGTCTTTTATAAACATCACGTGTGGCCTCAATTGCGGGTCGTTTCTTTATCTTTTCCATGCTAAATGAACTGGTAAACTTTTTTGTAAACAAATCAATTTCATCCCAAAGTTTATCATTGTGCTTTGTATTCTTAACTTTACAGTAAATAACAGCTACATGGAAATCGGAGCACACCTCTAAAATTTCCTCGCCAATTTTTATTTTCATTTTCATAAAAGCAAAGTTATAAATTCTAAAGTAAACAATACAAAATCCCATATAATGTGATGTATATTTGAAAAATAACATCTATTTATTTGTCAGACTCTATTTCAATTCTTATATTTGCGTGAATTTTTGTTTTCATATGACTGACGAAAATAACAAGTTACTCATTGATCTGGAAGTTCGTATTAAACAACTTCTGTTTTTTTGTGATTCATTGAAAGATGAGAATGAGAGATTGAAGTCTGAGATTAAGTTAAGGCAGGAACAAATTGATGAAGCCAAAAATGATCTAAAGGTTTTGAAAACAAAATATGATAGTTTAAAAACAGTAAGGACAATTACTGCAGCGTCGGTTGATGTTGACACTGCCAAATTAAAACTATCAAAGCTGGTGCGGGAAGTAGACAAATGCATAAATTTATTAAAATAAGATTTAAAAATTTATGTTATGGGGGACGAGAAATTTTTATTAACGTTAGAAGTTGCAGGCAGAAGGTATCCTTTGAAAATCAAAAGGTCTGAAGAACAGGCTTTCCGAGCTGCCGCAAAACAGATAGATATAAAAGTAAACCAATACCGTGTTGCATTTGGGTCAAACCCTAACTTAACAACACAAGATTTTATGGCAATGGCTGCCATTCAGGCATTGGCGGAGAATTTTTCTCTCGGCGATAAGAATAATACCAAACCCTTTGAGGATAAGATAGACTCTTTAATAATTGAGTTAGATAATTATCTAAAAAAATAATTGAGTCTCTGTAGTTTACAGAGATTTTATGCCGCACCTTTTAATCACATATTAGCAATATGTGTTTATCTGAGTGCGTTTTTTTGATTTTAATAGTAGTGATATAATAATTAAATAATAGTAGATTTATATGAATATATTTATAGGAATTATCGGTTTGGTTGCTGGTGCTTTAATAGCCTGGTATCTAACCGGTAAGACAGCCAATTCACGCGCTCAGAAAATTCTGAGTGATGCTGAAAAAGATGCTGAAGTAATAAAGAAAAAGATGCTCCTTGAGGCAAAAGAGGAGACTCTTGCATTAAAAAATGAGGCCGAAAAGCAAATTAATTCACGCACATCTAAATTACAGTCTTTCGAAAATAGGCTGAAACAGCGTGAAATGACTCTCAACCAAAGACAGGAGGAACTTAATAAAAAAAATAGTGAAACAGAAGAGCTTAAAGTTACTCTGGCTAATCAGCAGGAATTCCTCGATAAGAAAAGTGCAGAACTTGAACGTCTACACAGACAATCGGTTGAAAAACTGGAGTCAATTTCTGGCCTATCAGCCGAAGAGGCTAAAGAGAGACTGGTAGAGTCTCTGAAAGAGGAGGCAAAAGGTGATGCACAATCCTATATTAGTGAAATCATGGAAGAGGCCAAGATGACAGCTAATAAGGAGGCTAAAAAGATTGTGATCCAATCGATTCAGCGTGTTGCAACTGAAACATCAATCGAGAATGCTATTACAGTTTTCCATATTGATTCTGACGAAATTAAAGGAAGAATTATTGGACGTGAGGGTCGTAATATAAGAGCTCTGGAAGCAGCTACAGGAGTGGAAATTGTTGTAGATGATACTCCGGAGGCAATTGTAATTTCAGGATTCGATCCTGTAAGACGAGAAATTGCACGCCTTTCTCTTCACCAACTGGTAGCAGACGGCAGAATTCACCCGGCTCGTATTGAAGAGGTTGTATCTAAAGTAAAGAAGCAGATTGAAGATGAGATAGTTGAAACAGGAAAACGTACTGTTATTGATTTAGGAATTCATGGGTTACATCCGGAGTTGATCAGAATTGTAGGAAAAATGAAGTATAGATCTTCATATGGTCAGAATTTGCTGCAACACTCTCGTGAGACAGCTAACCTTTGTGCTATCATGGCTTCTGAACTTGGTCTCAATCCCAAAAAAGCAAAACGTGCAGGACTTCTTCATGATATAGGCAAGGTGCCTGATGATGAGCCGGAATTGCCACATGCAGTTTTGGGTATGAAGCTTGCAGAGAAATATAAAGAGAAACCTGATATTTGCAATGCTATTGGAGCTCACCATGATGAAGTTGAGATGACCACTTTGCTTGCTCCAATAGTTCAGGTGTGTGATGCTATTTCAGGAGCAAGACCTGGTGCTCGTCGCGAGATAGTGGAAGCCTATATTAAAAGACTTAATGATCTTGAAACTCTTGCTCTTTCCTACCCGGGAGTTGTTAAAACATATGCAATTCAGGCAGGTAGAGAGTTGCGCGTAATTGTTGGTGCTGATAAGATAGATGATCAGGATACAGAAAAGCTTTCTGATGAAATAGCACGTAAGATACAGACTGAAATGACCTATCCGGGACAGGTTAAAATTACTGTGATACGTGAAACCAGGGCAGTAAGTTTTGCCAAGTAGCTAGATTATCAAAATATTCATATATAAAAAAGGAGCTGAATAAGCTCCTTTTTTATATATGTAAAAAGTTTATTCTAAAAACATCTCTTCAAATACCTATATTTTATCAGCTTTCTTTCTTGAAAGTTTTTCAACTAATAATTCTTCATTAGTTCCAATAACTTTCTTAAGTTCTTGTTCAAGTCTCTTTATTTCCATGTCCTGATTATGAATTGTTGTAAGTAAAGCATTCAACTCCTCATTATCGACAGTGTCAGGATATTGGGCTTTAATCCTACCTATAAAATCACTTAAAACGTTCATGTAATTATTGAATGCATCATAGGGGGACATATAGGGACTAAAATTACTATTGCCGATTCCAAAATGCTTCGTTGACATGTAATAAAAATGATCACTCGATTGCAGGTATATCCAGTCCTGTTTTAACTGACGAACAGTGCAAAGTCTTACCCTTTCGCCAATCTCATAAAGCGACTTTAAAGCACTCTTCTGAAGTCGGTTACCCAACCATGCACTAACATCACGCTCCTCGTCAGACCATGAGATTGTCTCGGGAACCTGAATTGCTCCAATTGGCTTATGAGAATCCATAATTTCACTTGGAGTAGAGAAACCAATTCCTTTTTCAAAAGCAAATCGGGGTAGCGCTTTCATGAATTCAAATATTCCGGAGTGAGAGGGTTGCAGATTACCTAATACCTCATAATTCATAAAGAGATTGAAAACTTTCTCTTCCGGAGGAGTTGAAGCTATCCATGACATGAATTTTTCTGCTGTCAGGGGGTACTCGTTCCAACTGTAATCGGAGAATTTATATGCTATATCGTCACTAAATTTGCTGTTTTTTAGCAGTAATTTTAGTTGAGGCTGTGAAGCCGATTGATATACATAATTGGGACTTTTCCACCCAAGGACATGTTTGGCTCCTTCGGTAATCATTTTCTTATATCCCATTTTATAAACCATATCAGCAATTTCATCAGAATAGATCAACTCTGTATTTCGCAATACTGTAGGCTTCTGATCGAAAAGCATTTCAATTCTTTCAGAATGTTGTTTAACCTGATTTTGAAACTCTTCAGGATCAAAAAGACTCGATAGTGAATGGGCATATGTTTCTGTAAGAAACTCAACATCTCCGGTTTTGCTTAGTTCTCGTAAACCTTCAATTACTTCCGGAGCATAAACTTCCATTTGATCCAGAGCTACTCCTGAAATAGAAAATGCAACTTTAAACTTTCCTTTGTATTGATTTATAAGATCTAGCAACATCCTGTTGGCCGGTATATAGGATCTTGCCGCAATCTGTTGCATTATATCTTCATTAGAATAATCATCAAAATAGTAGTGATCGTTTCCTATATTAAAGAAACGATATCTTTTTAGCCTGAACGGCTGGTGTATCTGGAAATAAAAGCAAATCGACTTCATGATTCTTATATGGTTATAAATTGATTTCTTTGATTATTGGTTTCATTATATAATTTATAATTCAAACCAGCATATCGTATATGGCACGAACTTTTAGTCCTGCATCCTCCCATTTTATATTGTCAACCTCTTTTTTGCCTTCAATCTTAAGGTGTTCGGCCATAGCAGGGTATGTACAAATTGAATAAATAGCATCAGCCATTGCATCCACATCCCAGTAGTCTGTTTTGATTACATTATGCAGAATCTCGGAACAGCCCGACTGGTAGGATATTATACTTGGAACACCGCATTGCATAGCTTCAAGAGGTGAAATACCAAATGGCTCAGATACAGAGGGCATTACATATACGTCACTTGACTTAAGCATTTCATAAACCTGTTTACCACGCAGGAAACCTGTAAAGTGGAATTTATGAGCAATACCTCTGTCAGCTACCAGACGTATCATTTGATCCATCATGTCACCGCTTCCTGCCATAACAAAACGTATATGGTGGGTTTTGCGAATTACCTGCGTTGCAGCATCTACAAAAAACTCGGGACCTTTTTGCATTGTAATCCTTCCGAGGAATGTAACTACCTTCTCAGGAACTCCTGATATTCTTTTAATTGCATCGATCTCGGGACTTAAAGGATCTACTGCATTATGAACAGTTGTGACTTTCCAGTATGGCTGATGGTAGTTTTCGATTACTGTTTTCCTTGTTAAGTTACTTACACAAATAATGTGGTCACAATTATCCATACCATCTTTCTCTATTCCATACACAATGGGGTTGGGTTTTCCGCGACTTCTGTCGAATTCAGTTGCATGAACATGTATTACCATTGGTTTTCCCGTAACACTCTTTGCATGCAAGCCGGCAGGGTAGGTTAACCAGTCGTGAGCATGAATTACATCAAAATCATAAGTACGTGCAATTACACCTGCAACTATGGAGTAGTTATTTGTTTCCTCAAGAATATTGTTTGGATAACGGCCTGAAAACTCAATACATCCCAGATCATTAGTATGCATGTAGCTGAAGTCGGCATAAATGTTATCCCTCAGTTTATAATACTCCTCAGGATTCATGAACTTTTCGAGTCTTGATTTTACAGTATCATTTGATACATTCTTCCACACAACAGGTGTATTGTTGGCGCCGATGATTTTCATGAAACTCTGATCTTCATCACCCCAGGGTTTAGGAATAACAAATATGGTTTCTAAATCTTCTTGTTGCGACATACCTTTAGTTAATCCATAACTTGCTGTACCTAATCCTCCGAGTATATGTGGAGGGAACTCCCATCCAAACATCAATGCTTTCATCTGTCCTGTTTTAGTTTTTTACTTTTTCATGTTCGCTGCATACCTGAATATGATATAATCTAAAATTACACCCTGGTTATGTTATTTGTATGAGTTTATTATCTTCTGAGCTCTTAATAGCTCCCCAATGCTCATTGCAAAAGAATATCCCCCATGAGCTATAAATGGAGGATTTGAATCATAAAATTCGGAGATAGAGCCAATACAGTCGTTTTGTATCTCGTTCTCAATACCAACCATGATTCTGTCAGCCAAAGACAAACCACCCATTTGGAATACGTTTATATAACCTTCAATATAATGGCCTAACAACCATGGAAAAGCCATTCCATTGAAATAAGCAAATTTCTTTTCATTTTCACTGCCACTGTAGTGTGGTCGGAATTTATCACTTTTAGGAGTAAGAGTACGCAGACCGCAGCTTGTTAACAGCTCTTTAGTAACAAAATCCAGAACTGATTTCTTCTGTCTTTTTTCAAGTGGTGAATAGGGAAGAGAAACCGCAAAGATCATGTTTGGACGTACATTTGGATCTTTGTAATAACCATCTACATAGTCGTATAGATACCCTGCGTCATTCATGAATGTTTTAATGAATGATTTGCCTGCCAGACTGCTTTTCTCTGCCAGTAATGCAGCTTTTTCATGGTTCCCTGTTTCATTGGCAATCTCTTCTGTGAACTTCAGAGCATTATACCAAAGAGAGTTGAACTCTACCAGATATCCTGATCTTGGGATAGCAGGACGTCCGTCAATCATAGCATTCATCCAGCTAACTGCAACTTCACGCCCATATGTTGTCAGTAATGAATCACTTTCATGAAATACCAGGTTAGGGTGCCTATTTGAGAGGATGTATTCAATTATCTCAAATAAGAATTCAGAGTACTTTTTAATGAACTGGTTCTTATTTTCAAAGTAAAACTGCTGAAGGGCCCAAACAACCCAAAGTAGGAGGTCAGGGTCATCCAGCTGTTTGATATAGCTTTTATATGGTTTATCATTCATGAAATCCCTCAAATGAGGTATTGCGGTATCCATTATATTTTCATAATCATTGGGCCTACCAACAGAGAGAGTGCAACCTGGTAGTGAAATAAACTGGTCGCGGGCTCTTACTTTGAACCATGGATATCCTGCAAGAAGATAATATTCGTCTTTATTGGGTATGTAATAAAATTGATGACTGGAGTTTTTTAGGCAGTTGTAAAAACTTGATCTGGGTGTACGTTTCTGCATCTCAAAGTTGAACTCATTTGAAAGAGTGGTGGTATCAACCAAAATGTCTCCTGCAGAGAATATTATCTCCTCCCCTTTTTTAATTGACATCTCGAAGTAACCGGGAACATAAAGATCTTCCTGGTATGTATCACCATTTTGCAGATCCTGGAGGTATTCAATATCACGATACCAATCGGGGTGGTAAACAAATTCAGGTTCCTTATTGAACTGCATAAAAAGCTCGGGATAACCGAAGTACATACATGTACTTATCCCATTCTCAACCATACGGTATGACTTGTCAACCTGATCATTTTCCCGAGTCAGTTGTGAGGCTTTCCTGAATGCTAAAAATGGTTTAAATCGTATTTTAGTAGGCGAATGAGCATCTAATAGTGTGTATCTGATCATAAGTCTGTTTTCCTTAGATGAAAACATAATTTCCTTTGATAGTATAACACCACCTATACGGTAAATAGTTTTTGGAACGCTGTCACAATTGAATTCACGTATATATTTATGACCTTTTGGATTATAATTATCACCTGCATATCTATGAATACCAAGATTGAACTCAGCACCGTGTTGTATTACTGTTTCATCTACTGAAGACAAAATAAGATGATTTTCATTATCAAGAAATGGAACAGGCATAACAAGCAAACCTTGGTATTTTGTAGTATTACATCCTGAAATTGAAGTGTTTTGATAAGCCCCTCTTCTGTTTGTTCTTAATACATTGCGGTATAAAGAATATTCGAGATTGATCATTAGATCCTTGTTAAATTTAAGATAACTCATCTTTAGGTGATTTTAATATTTTGCCCTTGTGCCGACTAATTATTGCGAAAGATAATTAAAATGTAATTATCGGGCAAGCAAAAAAAGAGATAAAAATAGCCTTCAAACATTAATGACTCTAAATTCTAAATATGTTTTATAAATTTGTGGAAGCTGTAAATTGAAAAGAGTGATAGAAAATAAAATAGATAGTTTCGAGAAGAAAAGAGTATGGCTGGCGCTATTGCCATCTATTGTTTTTGTTTCGCTGTTGTGGATTTCATTTGCAATGAACGCTGCAGGTCTTTTTGGATCGGATTTTTCACAATTTGGAATTTTACCCAGAGAAATTAAAGGGTTAAGAGGGATTGTTTTTTCACCATTTATTCACTCTTCTGTTTCACACATAGCTTCTAATACATTACCTCTATTGATCCTAATCCAGTTTCTCTTCTATTTTTATAGTAAGATAGCATTCTCAACTTTTGCATATCTGTGGTTCTTAAGTGGTATACTGACCTGGATAATTGGAAGAGGTTATTATCATGTAGGAGCCAGTGGAATAGTATTTTCAATAATGTTTTTTCTCTTTTTTAGTGGTGTTTTCAGAAAATCAATTCAGTTGATAGCTGTTTCTCTCATTGTAGCATTTGTTTATGGCAGTACTGTATGGAGCATTTTTCCAATTGCCGAACTGGTAGATTCATCAATTTCATGGGAAGGTCATCTGGCAGGAACTCTGAGTGGACTTGTCATTGCAGTAGCTTTACGTCATCAAGGTCCTCAGAAGATCGAAAAAGTATGGGAGGATGAAGAAGAAAATGAATTGGATGAAATTAGTGAGAATTAAAATGTGTGGTAATTGATGAGAATAACTACTCATTTTTCTTATTTTTGTAATAAATAAATATTAAGATATATGCAAAAATTAATTAGAGCAGCAGTTGTTGGATATGGAAATATCGGCAAATACACATTAGAAACGTTAGAAAGTAGCCCTGATTTTGAAATTGCAGGAGTTGTTAGAAGAAGTTCATCTTCTGTTTCTTCTGAGCTACAGAATTATAAAGTTGTTACATCAATAAATGATCTGCATAATGTAGATGTTGCAATACTTTGTACTCCTACAAGAAATGTTGAAAAATATGCCATAGAGTGCTTATCAGCCGGTATTAATACAGTAGATAGCTTTGATATTCACAGTAAGATATTAGAATTGCGCAACTCTTTGAATGAGTATGCGGTTAAAAATGGTGCCGTTTCAATTATTTCAGCAGGCTGGGATCCGGGAAGTGATTCTGTTATTCGTACACTTATGGAGGCTATGGCTCCAAAAGGTATCACATATACCAATTTTGGTCCTGGAATGAGTATGGGGCATACAGTTGCCGTGAAAGCTATCGATGGTGTTAAGGCTGCTCTCTCCATGACTATTCCTACAGGAACAGGTGTTCACAGAAGAATGGTTTATATCGAACTTGAAGATGGATATAATTTCCAGGAAGTTTCCCAGTCGATAAAAGCTGATGATTACTTCGCTCATGATGAGACTCATGTTTTCCAGGTGGATGATGTTGAAGCTCTTAAGGATATGGGGCATGGTGTACTTATGGAAAGAAAAGGGGCGTCGGGAGAAACGCAGAATCAACAATTTAAATTTGATATGAGGATTAACAATCCTGCTCTTACAGCCCAGGTATTGGTTAGTGCAGCACGAGCAACACTAAGGCAGTCACCAGGTGCATATACTATGATTGAAATACCGGTTGTAGATTTACTGCCGGGTGAAAAAGAGATGTGGATTAGGAAATTAGTATAAGTTCTTTAGTCTGAAATAATATATCTTTTACGGTTACAGGCTAAATATTTTGATTCCCTCATTAAATATTGCCGTTTTGGTTTTACTTACCTTGACGGTCTGAGTTATTATTAACTGTCAAAGAAATAAATTTCATTATCTTTGTAAAAAAATGTATTCTAATGGACATATTACTTTCTGTAACCTGGAATGTCGACCCCACACTTTTTAATCTGTTTGGTCGCGAAATACGATGGTATGGCCTTTTATGGGTTGTTGGTCTGCTGGTAGCAGTATATATTGTACAGAAAATTTTCAAGAAGGAGGATCTTCCCGAAAAGTGGTTCGATTCACTTTTTGTATATATGATTGTAGGTATCATTGTGGGTGCCCGACTTGGTCATTGTCTCTTTTATGAACCCGGATACTATCTTTCTAATCCATTAGAAATTCTGAAGGTATGGGAAGGAGGACTTGCAAGTCATGGTGGAGTGATTGGAATTATAATTGCCGTTTGGCTCTATTCACGTAAGGTAACCAAACAGAGTATGTTGTGGACTTTCGACAGGGTTATGGTCCCAACAGGCTTCACTTCAGCGATGATTCGATTGGGTAATCTTATGAATCATGAGATTTATGGTGGGCCTACCGACCGCCCATGGGGTTTCCGTTTTGTAGATAACCTTTATCCATGGATGAACGGTGCGGAGCCTATTTATACTGAGCCTTCACACCCGACTCAGATATATGAAGCACTGGCATATCTGGTTGTTTTTGGTATTACTATGTATCTCTATTATAACACAAATGCAAAAGATAGAAAGGGTCTAATAACAGGAGTTGGGATTTTTGTAATTTTCCTGTTCAGATTCTTTGTTGAGTTTGTAAAGAATGTCCAGGTAGAAGAAGAGTATTCAATGATAGAGAGTACAGGCTTGAATTTAGGTCAATGGCTTAGTATCCCCTTTATTATTTGGGGCTTATGGCTTATCATAAATGCTGTGAGGAAGCCTGCAGTAGTTGCTGATACACCTAAACAATCACAAATGTTTAAACCAAAACAGAAAACAAAAAAGAAATAAAATATATATCATAAACAGTATTAGGACCACTGAACTATATGTGTAAACCGCTTGAAATTGAGAAGGATATCTTTTATGTTGGTGTGAACGACCGCACCAAACATCTTTTTGAAAGTTTATGGCCTTTGCCAAATGGAGTCTCCTATAATTCTTATTTGATTGTTGACGAAAAAGTAGCATTGATAGATACAGTTGACATTTGCTACTCTGATGTATTCTTTAGGAAGATTACATCACTGCTTGGCGACAGACCAATAGATTATCTTGTTGTAAATCATATGGAACCGGACCACTCAGGATCTATAGGATTATTAGTAAATAAATACCCTGATATCAGCATTGTTGGAAATAAACGTACGATAGAGATGCTTAAAGGGTATTATGGAGTTACAAATAACCTGGTTGAGATTCATGATCTTGATACTCTTAATCTGGGTAAATATAATCTAAAGTTTTATCTTACACCAATGGTGCATTGGCCGGAGACAATGATGACATACCTACAGGAAATGAACACTCTATTCAGTGGTGATGCATTTGGTACATTCGGGGCTATTGATGGTGGAGTACTGGATAGTCAGACTCGTATAGAAAAGTATTGGGATGAGATGATAAGGTATTACTCTAACATAGTTGGAAAATTTGGATCTCCTGTACAGACAGCACTAAAAAAACTCTCTGGTGTTGAAATAGATATGATTTGTTCAACACATGGACCGGTGTGGACCAAAAACGGAAGAATTAATGAAGTAATCAGTTTATATGATAAGCTAAGCAAGTATGATGCTGATAGCGGACTGGTTATAGTTTATGGTAGTATGTATGGAAATACCGCAGAGTTAGCTGATACAATTGCGGTTTCAGCATCACAAAATGGTGTTAAGGATATCGTTATACACAATGTTTCTAAGAGTCATGAGTCAGATATCATCAGGGATGTATTTAAATATAAAGGTCTGATAATTGGATCACCTACATATAACAATAAGCTTTATCCTGCCGTGGAAAGTGTTGTAACATCTTTGCAAAACAGGAACCTGAAAAATAGATATTTTGGTTATTTTGGTGGATTCTCATGGTCTGATGCATCTGAAAGATTGCTGAAATCATTTGCCGAAGAGATGAATTTTGAAGTGGTTGCATCTCCTGTAGTTATAAAGCAGGGTATGCTGGATGAGGTTTATGAAAAAGCTAATAATCTGGGAATGATGATGGCTAAGAAATTAAACAGTGATAATTCAAAATAAATAATTACATATACAAGTTATGAGACTTATTATTCAACCTGATGCCAATCAAATGGCACAATGGGCTGCAAACTACATTGCAGCAAAAATTAATAGTGCAGAACCAACAGCTGAAAATCCTTTTGTATTGGGTTTACCTACAGGTTCTTCTCCTCTTAATACATACAAAGCTCTTATTAAGCTTTATGAAAGAGGCGTAGTATCTTTTGAGAATGTTGTAACATTTAATATGGATGAATATATCGGTCTGGAAGCAGATCACCCACAAAGCTATCATACTTTTATGTGGGATAACTTCTTTAATCATATCGATATTAAGAAGGAAAATGTTCATATTTTAGATGGTATGGCTAAGGATCCTGAAGCAGAATGTGCTGCTTATGAGAAAGCTATCAAAGATGCAGGAGGTATTGATCTGTTTTTAGGAGGTATAGGACCTGACGGTCATATTGCTTTTAATGAACCAGGCTCTTCACTGAGCTCACGCACAAGGGTGAAAACACTTACCACTGATACAGTTATAGCAAATTCAAGATTCTTCGATAACGATGTTAATAAAGTTCCTAAAACTGCACTTACTGTAGGAGTAGGTACTGTACTTGATGCTAAGGAAGTTCTGATTCTTGTAAATGGTATTCATAAAGCAAGAGCATTGTATCATGCAGTTGAAGGTCCTGTTACTCAAATGTGGACAATCAGTGCTCTGCAATTACATGAAAAAGGTATAATTGTATGTGATTATGATGCATGTAGTGAATTACAGGTGAAAACATATAAATACTTCCTTGACATTGAGCATGATAATCTAGATCCGGATTCTCTTTTTAAATAGGAATAAAAATGAATCATTAAAGTTAAATTTAAGTATTGTTTTAAGGGTGTAGAAGTTTTTCTACACCCTTTTTTTTATCTTGCAGTTAACTTTTATATTTGATATTTAACAGATATACAGTCGATTACAATGAACAACTGCTTAGTATCGTTTGTTCACCGATTATAATCACAGTGTAATTCATTAATATAAATGGGATGAAGTCTATTTTGCTTATACTAATTTCATTCTTAATATCAACGTTCACCCTAAAAGATACAGTGCCCAGAGCAAATTCAGAATCAATGGTTGATTCTGATATTATGGTTGTTGATTTTAAACAGCTTCAGCCTTTTCTTGAGATAGATAATGATACAATTTATGTTGTTAATTTTTGGGCTACATGGTGTGGTCCGTGTGTTAGAGAAATTCCATATTTTGAGCAATTAAGAGATAAATATGAGGGTGAAAATCTGAAAATAGTTATGGTTAGCTTAGATATGTCTGACGATCTGGATACCAGAGTTATTCCATTCATGAGAAAATACGATATGAAAAATAAAGTGCTTTTATTGGATGACCCGCAATCTAACCGTTGGATTCCACTTGTGGATGAAAAATGGACAGGTGCAATACCTGCAACCCTTATTTATGGAAATGGATTCCGAGAGTTTTATGCAAAGGAATTTACATTTTCAGAATTGGATAAGATTATAAAACCATTATTGTCAAACTAACATTTTAAATAAGCAGTTATGAAAAGAAAGTTACTTGTTCTTGCTCTGCTTTCAATGATTTATTTTTCATTGATTGCCCAGCCCATTCCAGTAGGTTCTCAGGCGCCCGACTTCTCTTTAAAAAATGTTGATGGAACAACTGTTTCGTTATCAGACTATGCAAATGAAAAAGGGGTTATGGTAATATTTTCTTGCAACCCTTGTCCTTATGTTCAAGCTTATGAAGATCGTATGATTGCACTACATCATGAGTTTGCACCACAGGGGTATCCTGTTGTATTTATCAATCCCAATGATGCAGTACAGCAGCCGGAAGATTCAATTGAGAAGATGAAAGAGAGGGCAGCAGAGAAGAATTATCCATTTCCATACCTGAAAGATGAAACTCAGGAGGTTTATCAAGCATATGGTGCCACACGCACACCGGAAATCTTTCTTCTTAAAAATGAGGGAGGCAGCTTTACCGTTGCTTATACCGGAACAGTTGATGACAACTACAAAGATGCTTCAGCGGTAGAAGAAGCTTTCGCAGCAAATGCTGTAAAAGCATTACTTGCCGGGAATAATCCTGATCCAGCTTCTACAGTTGCAATTGGCTGTGGTATAAAGAAAAAGAATTAAGCGTTTTAGGTTATATTTCGCAGAATACATATGCGGCTAAATCCGTCAGTACGATTAATCATTTAAAATTGGATTAATGTGTTGACGGATTTATTTTATTTAGCTCGACCATAAATCTCGGTACTCATCAGGGCTTTTGCGAAATTTAGCAAGAATATAGGGACATGATGGATTTACCTTATACCCCTTTTCGCGTGCATAGTCAACCATTTCGTTGAACAATCTGCCCGCTATACCCTGTCCTTCAAGTTCGGGACGTACACCTGTATGATATGCATCAAGTATATTGTCTTCAATTTTAAAATCTAGTTCGGCAATCTGTCTGCCATCTTTCTCAATAAAAAATCTACCTTTGTTATCATCTATTTTTCTTTGAATATCCATCATTGTTCTATATTAAAGAAGATTCATAACTGAACCTTCGGTTATATATCGATAAACATCAGTACATTTGTATTTGTTGACTGGAAAGAGTCTCTTTAACATTGTATGATAATTATAAAATTCTTTTTTATAATCTTACTAAATATTACCTTTGAAATTATCTAATTAATTGGAACGAACAACTATATAGAGTTAAACTTATAAATATTAAAATGAAATACTTTCTAATTGGTTTTATATCCAGCTTTTTCTATCTATATTCAACATATGCTTCTACAGTTGATACAGTAAATGTATTTAGTGCATCAATGAACAAAAACATAAAGAGTGTTGTAGTTAAACCTGACTCATACAACAGACAGCAAGATCAGCCGGTCCTCTATCTTTTACACGGTTATAGTGACAGATATGATGCATGGATAAAAAAAGTACCTTCAGTTAAAGAGCTATCAGATCTTCATGATATAATTATTGTATGTCCCGATGGAGGATTTAATAGCTGGTACTGGGATAGCCCAATAGATGAAAAGTATCAATATGAAACCTTTGTTGTAAAAGAGCTTGTTAACTGGATAGATGAAAATTATAACACAATCTCTTCAAGGGAAGGGCGTGCAATAACTGGTCTAAGTATGGGAGGTCATGGAGGTTTATACTTAGCTTTCAGGAATCAGGATCTGTTTGGTGCTTGCGGTAGTATGAGTGGGGGAGTTGATATACGTCCTTTTCCCAATAATTGGGACATGTCAAATTATATAGGCAAACAGTCTGAAAATCCTGACTACTGGAAGGAATATACAGTAATGGGTTTATTGCATCTGTTAACTCCAAATAGACTGAAGATTATTATAGATTGCGGGACAAATGATTTCTTTTACGAAGTAAATGAGCGATTACACAAAGAGTTGCAATATAGAAATATCCCACATGACTATATAACTCGTCCTGGTGGTCATACCTGGGAATATTGGAACAATGCGATAAAATATCAAATGCTCTTCTTTAGTGAGTATTTTAAAAAATAGTGATTTATACCAAAAATCAGACTTCTATGATATCATATAGAAAAATATATATTGTACTTTTTCTTCTGAATGTAAGTATAGTCGTTTTAACAGCTTCGACAACTACTTTTAAATTTGCACTGGTAACTGATACACATATTGGTAGTTTGGATAATAACGAAGATCTTATACGGACGGTTGAGGATATAAATTCAATATCTGAGATATCATTTGTAATTGTCTCGGGAGATGTTACTGAATTTGGTTCATTTGAAGAGCTAAAGAGAGCAAAAGATATTCTTGATAATTTGAAAGTTCCATATTATTCAATTCCAGGAAATCACGATGCTAATTGGTCTGAAAGCGGGACAAACGATTTTTTAAGAGTCTTCGGTAATGAGACATTCGGATTTGAGTATAAGGGGTACAAATTCATTGGATTAGCATCGGGGCCGAATATGAGAATGAGCCCGGGACAGATACCCAGAGAAAACCTTACGTGGTTTTTTGATGAACTGGAGAATACCAGCAAGGAAACGCCGATCATTTATATAAACCATTATCCAATGGATGAGGGTTTAAATAATTGGTTTGAAGTAATGGATGCACTTAGACCATATAATGTTAAATTAATGCTCTGTGGCCATGGTCATACTAATAGAGCTATGAATTTCGAAGGAGTAAATGCGGCGATGTGCAGATCTAACCTGCGTGCAGGTAAAGAGTATGGAGGGTATAATATAATAACAGTTGACTCTGATTCTATTTACTTTCAAGAACGTATTGTTACGAAAGAAACAAATACACCATGGCTCGCATATTCTTTATCTCAAAAGCCTAATTGGATTGATAACCCTTCACGACCAGATTATACAATTAATACAAACCATCCATATGCTTCTGAAGTATGGAGTATACAAGAAGAAAGTGATATGGGTAGTGGAATGGCATTTAAAAACAATGTACTCTATTATACAAATACAAAAGGTGAGATAAAAGCAGTGAATGCTTCTGACGGTTCAGAGTTATGGAGTTATAAAACCGAAGGTAAAATTTATTCAACGCCTTACGTATATAATGATCTGGTCTGGTGTGCATCTTCTGATACTTATTTATATGGAATAAATAAAGATAATGGTAAAGAGATATTTAAGCTGAAAAATAATAAAGCTGTAGTCTCTTCACCGGTTTGTACTGATGATAAAGTAATACTATCAGGTGGTGATGGCTATTGCAGAGCATGGAATGTGTTCTCAGGAGAGAAAGTTTGGGAATTTGACAGTGTTAAAAATTTTGTAGTGACAAGACCAGCTGTAAATGATGGTATATTGTTCTTTGGTAGTTGGGGTAATGAATTTTATGCACTGAATGTTGAAAATGGTAAACCAAAATGGATTTGGAATAATGGTCATACAAACAGGATGCTATCACCTGCACAAGTATATCCTGTTATAACAAATGGAAGAGTTTACCTGGCTTCACCAGACAGATTTATGACTGTGCTTGACGAGAAAACCGGAGAGGTAATATGGCGTTATAATGACCCTGATAATAGAGTCAGGGAGTCTATTGGTGTTTCAGAAGATGGAGCTACTGTTTATGCTAAAACGATGGATGGGAATATTATAGCTATTGATGCTACTTTACCTGAAAGAAGAATCAAATGGGTTTCATCAGGTGAGAATATGGGATATGAACTTGCACCCACTGCACTGGTTGAGAAGGATGGGGTAGTGTATGCACCAACTGACAAAGGTAATATTTATGCATTTGCAGCTTCTGATGGTAAATTTCTTTGGAAGTATAGAATATCAAATGGCTTGATTAATATGATTTTGCCAATTGATAATAGAGAACTTTATGTTTCTGCAATGGATGGTAGACTAGTTAAGCTAAGAATTAGCCGTTGATTATCTGGACTGGCTTATCCTACATCTACAATTTTTCCTGTTTTCACATAGAAAACATATCCTTTTACATTGAGATATCCCATTTCTTCTATTGATTTTACGTATCTCTGAACCTGGCGTTTGTATTTACTCTCCTCAGATTCTCCAAACTTATAATCAACTATTATAACCTCATCCTGAGAAATCATTACTCTGTCAGGGCGACTGAATCCTTTTTGCGGATGTAGAATCTGAGCCTCATTCAATACATCATATTTTCCGCTATACCAATCTGAGACAAGTGGAACAGATAGATAATCAGTTAGATCGTTTGTGATTTTTTCCAACTCACTTTCGTTGATTTCTCCTTCAAACAGTTTCTTTTGAACAGCTTGTGGAATATCGGAGATAGTTTTGATGTCACTTACTATCTTATGCATAAGTGTTCCGTAATCTCTACTGCCATCATCACTAAAAAATCCAATGGAGTTGAGCCTTAGGTTAAGTCTGTCATTAAATGGAATAGAGTGCCATCTACCTGTTTTATAAGTTTGAACTTCTATTTCTGATTTAACATCTTTGATCTTTTCCGGAGTACCTAATTCAAATACTGATTCAGTATTGCCTTCACATTTGTTTATCTCAGAAAGATTACTGCTGATAATTGTTTCACGTAATAAATGAGATACATTACTCAGTTTTTCAATCTTATCTTTATATGGAGCAAAGAGAATAAGTCGGTGCTTTGCTCTCGTAAAAGCAACATACAGAAGATTCAAATTATCGATATATGTAAACATCTTTTCCTCAAGATAATCTCTTCTGAAAATTGTGTCAGACAATTTCTTATTATACTTCAATGGAACCACCCCGATAAAGTTAAATGGAGAAACCTCAGGTTTGCACCATATAATATCGTTGTTTCTTGTATGGTCTAATTCCCAATTAACGAAAGGCATAATAACAGCACCAAATCCAAGTCCTTTTGACTTGTGAATAGTTATAAGTCTGATAGCATCTTGCCCTTCAGGAGAATATAAAGCTTTATTGCAACCTTTTTCTTCCCACCAATCAAGAAAAGCATTAAGATCAGCAGACTTGTCTTCACTAAACTTTAGTGCTATGTCAAGAAATGCCTGAATATATGCATTTTCATTTTCATCTGTTTCACTAGTAAACAAAGAGAAATAACTCTCGATCATATCATAAAAAGGCATTGATGAGAGCTCAGCTATTTTATTTCTGTATTCTTCAGGAAACTCCCCTTTAGTCTCTTCCCGATAAGCTTTTATAGCTTCAGCAGGTGAGTACTTATACATGTATCTGAAAAACTCGTATACAGCACTCATTTTGTATAATTCGTCGCTGGGGTTACGGAAGTGATACATAAGTGCTACAGCTGATTTGATACTTTGAGCACTACCTAAAAGTAATGCTTCGTTTGAAATTATATCATATCTGTAACGAGAGTCAGGGTTATCCTCTTTATATTTTAGTAGTTTCTCGGCTACCTGAACAGCTTCTTTGTTTGAACGAACAACCACAGCTATATCTTTAAGTGAAAAGCCTTGATCCTGAAGAGACTCTATTTCATATGGCAGTCGCTCAAGAGCTTCGGATTCCCAATCACTATCTTTATCATCTTTTAGGAAAGTGATTTTTACATGTCCACTACTATCCTTTATCTTTTCCGGCAAATGTTGATGAACATCGGTATAGGCACTTGAGATCTGATTTGACCAGCCTTCTTCATCAATGGAATTTGATTCATTGTAATAATCCTGCAATATATATGGAGCTTTGTTGAAGAAGAAGTTGTTAAACTCTACAATCGCAGCATCACTCCGCCAGTTAGTATCCAGTACATGTTTCCTGATATAATCACTCGAGAAATCCTTTTCTACCTGCTCCTCCAGTAAACGCCAGTCTGAGTTCCTAAATCGATAGATACTCTGCTTTACATCACCAACAATCAGGTTGAAGTTTCCAGATGATAAACTTTCATCAACAAGTGGCTTAAAATTAGTCCACTGCATTCTGGAAGTGTCCTGAAACTCATCAATCATATAGTTCGTGATCCTCGTCCCGGTCTTTTCATAAATAAAGGGAGAATCGGTACCCGATATTATATCATTCAAAAGCTCGGTAGTATCAGAAAGCAGCAGAGTATTATTTTCCTGTTGAAGCTTACGTAGTCTGTTTTTAATATCATTCAGAATTCCTAAGGTAAAATAGTTTTGCAGAATACATTTTGCAGTAAGGTAGAAAGTATTATTTTCATACATCTTTATAACTTGCCTTACACACTCATTCAGGCCTGAATTGTAAGCATTCTCAATTTTTAGAATTATGTCTTTTGGAGTTGTCTTAGTATACCAACTCTCTGGGTTATCTAGGAATTCCAAGAATGTTTTTGTCAAATCAGGAATCTCACCATTAGCAATTTTTGCAAATTTAAAGAACTGCGAAGTGCCTGCACCTCTAAAATTAGACGGAGAAAGATCACAGCTATCTATAATTGAAACTGCTCTGAGCCCAATATTTTTCAACTCAATTTCATACTCCCTGATTATCCTGATCAGAATTGTTTTATATTCAGACAGCTGTTCTTTATTCTGTAATACAGCTTGCTCCTCTTTGCTAAAAGATTTATATGTTTCATTGAAAAGTTGTTCTGAGAGATCTATAACCTCTCTATCGATCTTCCAGCTTTTACCTTCCTCTATACTGTCCTGCATGAACTGCAACAGCCACTCAGCCAGTTGTTTGTTTTCTGGTCTATCCAATTCAGACAACATGAGGTCAACTGTCTCCATTAACAATGAAGAGTGCTCAACTTCTATATTATAACCTCCAGCTAGTCCCATTTCGCGGGTAAAAGCTCTCATTGTCTGTTGGAAAAACTTATCTATTGTGCTAATAGAGAATGCGGAATAGTCATGCAGAATTGTTTCAAGAATTCTTCTTGCAGTTGAACGGACTGTGGACTCTTTTAATGAGAAGTTTCTCATTAACTCGTTTAAATAGGCAGAGTCTCTTCCTGATGAGAGTAAATGAAGTTCTTCAACAATTCGCGACTTCATCTCATCAGTAGCTTTGTTCGTAAAAGTTACTGCCAGAATATGTCTATGATTATTTGGCTGAGCAAAGAGCAGATGCAAATATTCTCCCGTTAGCCTGTGTGTTTTTCCTGAACCGGCAGAAGCTTTAATAATATGCAGATGCTGCAATTCATATGGTGACTTATCTGTCATAATTCACTCCTTCAAATCCGTCGCGATTTTATGTACCCCTCTTTCTGTAAAATATCAAGTACTTTTTCACGATGATCTCCCTGGATAATTATCTCTCCATCTTTAGCTGATCCACCTACACCACATTTAGTTTTTAACAACTTGCCCAACTCTTTCAAGTCTTCTTCATTACCTGAGAAGCCTGTGATAAGTGTAACAGATTTTCCATTTCGGTTGCGTTTATCCAGACTGATGCGCAACAATTGCTTCTCTTTAGGCAAGGTTTCAGAGATCTCTTCACCCTCTTTATTATAGTGATAATCGGGGTTAGTTGAGTAAACAATATCGAGTCTTTTTTTCCAGTCGTTCATATGATATTTGCATAAAATGTGATTAACAAAGATATGTTTTTTTGAGAATAGATTAAAGTCAAATGGGGAGTATCTCCGAAAAAAAGTGTAATTTAGTAACTCTATTAAAAATAAAGAATATGACAGGCACAGTTAAAGTACATTGTTTGAATACTGACGAACATAAAGAAACACCAATAGGTACATCATTGGTTGATTTAATTAAAGAGTTTAATGTCAAATCGCCCTATTTAATAACAAACGCTAGAGTTAACAATAAAACGGAATCTCTCACATACAGGGTATACAGACCAAAGAAAGTAGAGTTTGTGGATTTAACCGACTCATCTGCCATGCGCACCTATGTAAGATCACTTTGCTTTATTCTAGCAAAGGCCGTTGACGATATAATGCCAAATGCGAAAACATATCTCGAACATGCTGTTTCTAAAGGATATTATTTTCAGATTGAGTCTGACATGCCTGTTGGTGAACATGAGCTGAATGCTATTCGTAACAGAATGAAGGAAATAGTAGAGGCAAATTTACCATTCGAGCAAGTAGAAGAAGAGACGGAGAAAGTGGTTGAACTTTTCCGTAGTCTGGGCTTGGATGATAAAGCCCAGTTACTTGAAACATCCGATATGCTATACGCACGTTATTCTAAACTTGATGGGTATATCGACTATTTTTATGGAAGTCTTACACCTACAACAGGATATATTACAATTTTTGATATTCAGCCTCATAATGGAGGATTCCTACTGAGGGTGCCAAACAGACAAAACCCGGTTGAACTGGAGCCGGAAGTTAAACAGGAGAAACTTCTAAATGTATATCGTGAACATCTTAATTTCTTAAAGATTAGTCGTCTCGACAATGTAGGAGATCTAAACAGAGCAATCAGAGAAGACCGGGTATATGAGGTGATTCAGGTTGCAGAAGCATATCAGTCAATGCAGATCAACGATATTGCGAAAGAGATCTCAAAAAGATTTAATGATGGAGTTAAAGTGGTATTTATATCAGGTCCATCCTCTTCAGGTAAAACTACATTCCGAAAGCGCCTTGAAGTGCAACTGATGGTGAATCTTTTAAAACCTGTAGGTATTTCGCTTGATGACTATTTCGTGAATCGTGATAATACTCCACTTGATGAGAATGGAGAAAAAGATTACGAATCACTGTATGCTCTGGATCTGGAGTTGTTTGAAGATCATATGCTTAAACTTATGAGCGGCGAGACAGTTGAGTTGCCAACCTATAATTTTGTTACAGGTAAGAGAGAGTATCGTGGTAATTTTCTGAAAATGGATAATAATAGTATACTAATTATTGAAGGTATACATGGACTAAATCCTAAGCTGACCGAACATATTCCAGAAGATATGAAATTTAAAATTTACGTTTCTGCTCTAACTACTATCTCACTTGACGACCACAACTGGATTCCTGCATCTGACAACAGACTTATTCGTCGTATAGTGCGTGATTATAGATATCGTGGCTATTCTGCACAGACCACAATCTCCAGGTGGGATAGTGTTCGCCATGGAGAAGATAAATGGATTTTCCCATTCCAGGAAAATGCAGATGTTATGTTTAACTCAGCTATGATATATGAACTTGCCGCAATCAGAAGACATGCCGAACCTATTCTTATGCAGGTACCACGCACAGTACCTGAGTATTCAGAAGCATATCGTCTGCTGAAGTTTCTTGGCTATTTTAATTATATAACAGATAGGGAATTGCCTCCAACTTCGCTGCTCAGAGAGTTTCTAGGAGGTAGCAGTTTCAGGTATTAAAGCTACTTTAATATTCATTTTATTTTTTCATTGCAAATTTTTCACTTTAAAATAGTAAAAAGTATTGACTTATTTTATAGTAATAAATTAATGAATAACGATGTAATTTGCGCGATATCAACTCCTCCCGGTATGGGTGCAATAGCTACTGTACGTCTTTCAGGTGAAGGATGCATAGCTTTGACTGATAAGGTTTTTTTATCACCTTCAGGGAAAAAACTAATAGAGTCAAAAGCCAACAGAGTACATTTCGGGAGAATCATATACAATAATGAAATCCTCGATGAGGTACTTGTAACCATCTTCCATTCTCCACATTCATTTACAGGAGAGGAGAGTGTTGAGATATCCTGTCACGGTTCAGTATATATACAGCAAAAATTGGTTGAATTACTTCTGGAACAGGGCGCCCGGTTAGCAACTGCAGGAGAATTCACTCGACGTGCCTTTCAAAACGGGAAGTTTGATTTGAGTCAGGCCGAAGCTGTTGCCGACCTTATAGCATCAGAGTCAAAGTCCTCTCACAGGGTAGCAATGAACCAGATGCGCGGTGGTTTTGCTCGTAAACTTGCAGACTTGCGCGATAAGCTACTTCAATTTGCATCTTTGATTGAGCTGGAACTCGACTTCTCAGAAGAGGATGTTGAGTTTGCCAACAGAGATCACCTTTATAATCTTACTTTAGAAATTGAAAAAGAAATTGATAGTTTAGCCAATTCATTTCAGCTTGGTAATGCAATTAAGAGTGGAATACCTGTAGCTATAATAGGTGAAACAAATGCAGGAAAATCAACACTTTTAAACTTGCTTCTGAACGAAGACAAAGCGATTGTAAGTGATATACATGGTACCACGCGCGATGTGATAGAAGATGTCGTAAATATCAATGGAGTTACGTTCAGATTTATTGATACAGCAGGAATTAGGCAAACATCTGATGTAGTTGAAACAATGGGGATAGAGCGTACATTCCAGAAAATAGAACAGGCCTCAATCATACTTTGGATGATTGATACAACTACACCTATTGACAAAATCGAAACACTGGCAGAGTCAATTCTTCCAAAACTAAAAGATAAACAGGTTATTATTCTGTTCAACAAAGCTGATCTGCTTTCTGAAGGTCAAGAAAATAAATTCCAATTATTATTTCCAGACCTGGATGCAGAAAAACTGTTTATTTCAGCAAAGAAGCAACAAAATACCGATCATTTGCAGGAGCTTCTAATTGAAAAGGCTGGTATACCTTCAATTAGTGAAGATGATGTTATAGTCACAAACCTTCGACACTATGAAGCACTTAAAAAAGCACTTGATGCAATACAAAGAGTAATTGAAGGATTGGATGTTGGAATCACTCACGATTTTCTTGCACAGGATATACGTGAATGTATGTTCTATCTGGGTGAAATAACAGGACAGATTTCAACCGATGAAATATTGGGAAATATTTTCAGTAAATTTTGTATCGGTAAGTAAGCGCTCATAATCATTCATAAATAATAATCACTAAATAGTATAAAGTCGCTCATTTTAAGCGACTTTTGTTATTTTAATACTATCTTTGTCAATCGTTGATTACGGTTGATGAGGTTGTTCTTCTGTCTCTTTTGTACCGTTTTCTTAAAAAACAATAAATGATGGATTTATATTAGATAGATTATGTATATTTGGAACACCATGAAACAAGGTGAAACATATTGGAACAAAAAATGGGAGAAATAAGAGAGAGGTATGGGCAAAAGAATGGAAATAAAAAAGATTTGCAAGTTTTGCGGTGAACCCTTTATCGCACAGAAAACAACCACCCGCTACTGTTCGCATAGGTGCAACTCCAGAGCTTATAAGCTTCGGAAAAAGGGAGAAAAGATCTCTATGCCAAAGAAGTTTAATCTTGGGGCAGGAATTCCTTTCGCTAAGGCAAAAGAGATAGAACGTATTAGCGAAGAGTATGAGAAGATGAAAAACAAAGAATTTCTGTCTGTCAAAGAAACTGCTTTCCTGTTGAGTGTAGGGCGAACCACCATTTATCGCTATCTGCACGAAGGAATACTCAAAGCTGTTCAGATGAATGGAAAGACTTTTATTCGCCGTTCCGATATAGATAATATGTTTGATGAGGCGGAGAAGTACCAATCAAAAGCAACTCCCAACACCGAACCATTGCTCCTTACAGAATTCTATACAGTCGCTGAAATTAAAGAGAAATACAATATCAAAGAAACATGGCTGTATAAAGTGGCCAAAGAAAACAATATCCCTAAAACGTTAGCCAAAGGCAAATCCTTATTTAGTAAAATTCATATCGATAAATACTTTGAAAAGAAAGGGTATGGGAATTTGGAGCACATCAATGAGTGGTACTCAGTAGAGGATATTATGAAGAAATACGGAATGACGACGAGTGCGATATATAATTTTGTTTCTAAAAAGAATATCCCTCGCAAGAAAGAAGGGCGTAATGTGTTGTATTCCAAACATGACTTTGATGTAGCCAAAGGAGCAATTACAACGGAATATTATTCAACAGCTGAAGCGATGGAGAAGTACGGTTTGACACGTGATGCACTCTATCACTATATTAAATACCATAACATTCCGAAGATAAAAGAAGGCAGGTATATCAAAATATCGAAAGCCGAATTGGACAGCTTATTCAATCCTCAAATAACAACATAACATGGCAGCAACTCTAACAAAAGTAAATCTCAGGCAACGGGATATAACAGCAGGAAGGAGAAGCCTCTATTTGGATTTCTATCCTGCGATTCGTGATCCTTACTCCATGAAGATGACCCGGCGGGAATATTTGGGAATCTATATCTATGCGAAACCCAAAAACGAGTTTGAAAAAGAGTATAACAATGAGATGCTAATGAAAGCGGAGGCTATAAGAAGCATGAGAGTACAAGTAATTATCAATGAAGAATTTGGTTTTCTGGATAAAAACAAAGCAAAATCGGACTTTCTCGTTTATTTTAAGACTAAAGCGGAAAAGAAAGACCAGAAGTGGCAGATGGTCTATAAACACTTCTACACGTTTGTCAGAGGTAAATGCACTTTTGGTGAGGTGACCGTTGATTTATGCAATCGTTTCAGAGACTATTTGTTGGATGCAAAGCAACTAAAAAATAAGAATCATCGCATCTCACAGAATTCAGCAGCCGGGTATTTCTCTACGTTCAGGGCTTTGTTGAAGGTAGCTTATAAGGAGAAATTCTTTAGAGAGAATCTGAATGAATATTTAGAAGCTATTGAAATAACGGATGTCAAAAAAGAATATCTTACTTTGGATGAGGTTAAACTATTAGCAAATACGCCTTGTGATTATCCGGTACTGAAAGCGGCATCACTTTTTTCCTACATGACAGGGCTTCGGATTAGTGATATTTTGAGTTTGGAATGGAGTGAAATAGAGTTGGCGTCAGATGGTGGGTATTGCATGCGGATACGAACAGAAAAAACAGAAACAGAAACGACGCTCCCTATTAGTGATGAGGCTTTGGAATTGTGCGGAACTCGTGGAAAAGGGAAAGTGTTTAAAGGGCTACAAAGAAGTATGACTCAACAGCCATTAAAAGCATGGATTGTCAGTGCAGGGATAACAAAACACATCACATTTCATTGTTTTCGTCATACATTTGCTACCTTGCAAATTGCTTTGGGAACGGACATTTATACGGTCAGTAAAATGCTAACACATAAGAATGTATCCACCACTCAAATTTATGCCGATTTGGTAAATTCAAAGAAAAGGGAGTCAGCGAATAGGATTAGTTTGAAATAAAACCGGGAGCAATATCTCACAAAACACTACTAATATGAATAAAGGCGAAATTGTGATTTATCAAACACAAGATGGTAGCACAAGCTTGGAAGTAAGATTAGAGAATGATACTGTTTGGCTTAATCGACAACAGCTATCAGTCCTATTTGATAGGGACGTTAAGACGATTGGTAAACACATAAATAATGCATTGAAAGAAGAATTGACCGAAATCCCAACTGTCGCAAAATTTGCGACAGTTCAAAAAGAAGGGAATCGCCAAGTTGAAAGAAATGTGGAGTTTTATAATTTAGAGATGATTATCTCTATAGGATACAGAGTTAAATCTAAAAGGGGAGTTCAATTCCGTATTTGGGCTAACAAGATACTGAAAGACTATCTGGTCAAAGGGTATGCGGTGAATGAAAAGATGAAACTGCAACAATACACCGATTTGAAACAGACGGTGAAACTACTATCTCATGTGTTGGAGTCGAAAGAACTTTCAGCCGATGAAGCCACAGGCTTATTACAAGTGATTAGTGACTATACGTATGCTTTGGATACGTTAGATCGATATGATTATCAACAACTAACCGTTGAACGGACTACGGAGGAAGAACCTTTTCGGGCAACATATGAAACTGCTATGGAAGCGATCCGTTATCTTCAGGATAAGTTTGGGGACAGTGGTTTGTTTGGTAACGAGAAGGACGAGTCATTCAAAAGTTCCATTAATACGATCTACCAGACCTTTGATGGTCAGGAGCTTTATCCAAGTGTGGAGGAAAAAGCAGCAATGCTTTTATATTTAGTTACTAAAAATCACTCGTTCAGTGATGGGAACAAACGAATTGCTGCATTCTTATTCTTGTGGTTTTTAGAGAAAAACGGCATTTTATATAAACCGGGTGGGACGAAACTGATAGAAAACAACACCTTAGTTGCTCTTACCCTTATGATAGCTGAAAGTCGTACGGAAGAGAAAGATACGATAGTCAAAGTTGTCGTTAACTTGATAAACCAAAATAACTAAAATGAATTATAAAGACCCTGAAAATATTCTACTTATACTCTGTGGAAGCATGGGGATAGCCGGATTAGCCTTGTTTTTCCGTTATGTTTTTATAAGTATGGGATTTGACTACTTTGGAGCTAATACAGTTTTTGTTATTGTCTTTGTGATTGGGGTAATTGTGTTTATCAATTATTTGGAATTGATCCTACATATTACGGCAAAGTTATTCAAGAAAAAACCGGAGATAGAGTTCCCTGCTGAAAAAGAGCCGGAGGAGAGTTTTGAAATAAAACAAGACCTTGAATCCGTGCGAGAAGAATACCGGAAAAAAGAACAAAGATTAAATGATAACCTATTAGAAACAGCAATTCAATATACCCGGACAATTTTTGCTCCTTATGCTTCGGATGATAATATAGATGTTATTTGTCAAGCTGTCACTGATTATCTTCATGGAATTGACATTCATATTTCAAAACCTGTTTCAGTAACGAAACTGGGTAATGGTGACCTATTCCATTATGGCTGGAATATTTGGAATCACTTCAAACCAGTAAAGAAAAACAAACAAGAAGATATTGCTTACTTTTTAAAAACACTCTTTGCTCAACCACTCAAAAAAGTTGAAGTTGCTACCATTAGAAAAAAGTTAACCTTTAGTGAAGGTAAATATAAAATAAAGATAGAGAACGCCTTACGTTTATAGCAAGGTGTTTATTGTTGGCAGAAATAGTCTGCCAACAATAATGAGGTAATCTAATTAATCGGCACGATCTTTCCTTTATCCAATATGATCTTTCTCCTATAAGAAGTGAAATTGGGGGTAAAAACTGTTTCATCCAATGAATAACCACTTTCATCTAAAGCCTTCCTCAATGCTGCACCATAGGCACCTCTTGTGCCGGTCCATCCTTTGTTGCCTACTTGACGATTAAAGGCATCAATTAATTCTTGGACTGTCTTGCTTTTGAAGATAGCAAGATTCTCTTCGTAATACTGTTCTAAAAAACTTTTTTCTTTCATAACAATAACACTTAAATGATTAAAAATATTATTGTACTTCGAAACAAATAGTGGGATAAAAAACGTTTATTTTGGATAGCTCCCGTATTGTTTGACCACCGTGGTGACTACACTCGGTTGGTATTACCTATTTGGTAATTCGAAATACACAACAAAGATAAGCATTTTTATTGCTTGTTTCGTTCAACAAAAGAATCTTTTTTTCTCTGTCACCAATAAATCACCATGCATATAAGTCTGATTGTCAATGCATATATAGGAAAGCCTCACCAATTATAAGAGACTTTCCGATGACTTTCCTCACCCTTTTATCTTCATTTATACTTGCACATCATTTATTATAAACCATAAAATTATGATGTGTACAAAAATTACATTTGATAAGTTGCCCGAGGCGGTGGCTTATCTGATTCAGTCGGTATCAGAACTGAAAACTCTGATAGAAGAGAAAGAACTAACCCCTACGGAGAAGAGGCTGCCTATTGGAATAGATGAGGCAAGCCGTATTATTCAAAAAGCAAAGCCTACTATTTACGCATTAGTTAGAAAAGGAGTGTTGCCAAGCTATAAGCGTGGTAAAAAGCTGTTTTTCTTTGAAGATGAACTAATAGAATGGATTGCCAAAGGCAAAAGAAAGACTGTTGATGAAGTCAGAGCAGAAATGGTAACGGGAATGTATCTAAAACCGAAGAAACGATGAATTTATTTGACTTGCAGAATCAATTTTGGCGATTAGACGAACAGCACAGTTTTTCCGGGAATGAAGCCAAACTTTATTTCTTCCTGCTGTATCTGGCAAATCGCTCATTTTGGCCGGATTGGATAGAGTATGCAGACCGGAAAATGGTAACAAACTGTAATAAGCAAATTTTAAATCGTCATTTTTCGGTAAAATTAAATCGTCACATTAAAGTCGAGACTATTGGTTTATAATATTACTTGCTTAGGTATATTGTTCATCTTTGGCTGGGGTAT